>Ga0326727_10002347_pt1 | contig 65203 bp, 62 predicted proteins | sample MB2enrmetagenome_FD_207643 | JGI IMG/M metagenome (GOLD analysis project Ga0326727, IMG submission 207643) | Lab enriched peat soil microbial communities from McLean, Ithaca, NY, United States - MB29MY | ecosystem: Environmental > Terrestrial > Soil > Wetlands > Peat | place: USA: New York...
GAAAACGCCCGCACCGTTGAGCAAACAACCGTCTGCATCGGCAGGCTCATCGACCAAATTACCCCCACCGAATGCGTCAACTATTTTAGAGAAGCAGGTTATTCAACTTGAAGCTATCACGCTCTAAGGGCCTGACCAGCCGGCGGTTGGCGTTTTGCTGACCCATTGAAGCGGTTGCCTTGGCGCGCGACCTTGCCAACCAGAAGATTTCGGACTTCTGGCTGATGCTCCCCAGGGCGCCTTAACCATGCCCAGAAGCACACCGGCAGCACCAAGTGCGTCAAAATCGGCGTTTTCACACGGTCTGTACAAATTATGCACCAAAATAAAGTCCAGGCTTAAAGCCGGGTTTTCTGGTGCGTAAATCCGGTGCAAACGCCCCCTGGCGGCAGGAACAGCATAACCACGTCTCCATTTGGCCTGCCCGCCGGTTTGGCCCAAACCTGCTTTCATGGCTGGCACGCAACGTATCCGTCTTCGTCCTCATGGAGGAATGGTTCTTTGCCTAGCAGTTCTGGGCCAGGTGGCTGGCGGCCAAGGCCGCAAGGTGGCGCGTGGTGCTGGTGGCACGGGAGCAGTCAGCCTGACCACATGCGGCGCAGAATTGGCTGTCCGCGCAGGTGGTGGACAATGGCTATCAGCGCATGGACGCTGGCAGTGACGACCAGTGCGATCGCGGCAAAATAATGAAACGTGACAAACAGATCGTTCCAATACTGTGATGGAGGGGTCAGGTTCGGCAGGGGAATGACCAGCATGAACAGTACGGGGATACGTGAAGGTGACGTGGAATTGGTGAGGTAGCCGAGAACCGGCACAACGACCAGCAGAACGTAGAGCACGCCGTGCCCAAGATGAACCGCGCGCTGTTCTAGGGGCGTAAAGCTGTCGGGCAGAGGCGGGCGGCCATGGCGGACAAGCAGGACGAGCCGGGCGATCGTGCCGGCCAGAACCAGCAGCCCCAATGTTTTATGAATCTGGTACAGGAAGAATTTTAAAAGAAGTTGGTCGTCGCCGAGTCTCGTCATGATCAGGGACAGGATGAACGCGGCAACAACGCCGTCAGCCACCAGCCAGTGCAGACGGCGCTGTGCTGCGCTCCACGCTATCGGCGGCGCGCTAGGGGGCATTGCTGCCTTTGGGCATAAGAAAGATATGGGCGTTGATTTTTAGCGATACTTTCCAAGATACCAACGGGTAATCCGATGTCATGCCAAAATCGCGACGGTTGAATTGTCCTGTCACCACAAAATCGGCGACCGGCCCCACGCCCGGCTGGTCCTCGTAATCTTCCAGCCTGGCGTCGAGGTCTTGCGGGCGGGTGATGCCCCGCAGGGTCAGATAGCCGTGTAGGACGACATGGTCAGGGCCAAGCTGAACGACCTGATCGGAGACAAAATGGACCAACGGATACTGGGCCGGGTCGAGATAGGCAGCGGACAGCAGCATTTTATTTGCCGTGTCCCAGGCGGTTCCTATCGATGCGGATGTAACGGTAACGTCCACATGGCTGTATTGAGGTTCATCAATATCGAGCAAAATGCTGCCGGAAAATTGTTTGAAATAGCCCGTGGTGCTGAAGGTGCCGAACATGTTTCCCACGACAAACCGGATGATCACATAGCTCGGATCGACCTGGTATAAGATTGCCGAACGGGCCGGGCGCGCAGACAGGCTGGCTGAAAAGATCAGCGCAAGGATTAGCATTAACCAGTATTTGGCTCGCCCGGGATGATACGGACGAGGAGAGATATGTTCGCGCGCAGGCCCAAAAACAGCCATTCGTGCATTCCCTAAAGCGGTATCGCTTCATTGAGCGATGTGGGCCGAACTCGGACCGTTTCAAGCCGGACTGATCGCCCATGACACGGCTTCCACAAATCCGGTGCACACGCCCCCTCGCGGCACGGACCGCACAGGCACGCCCCATTTGGCCTGCCCGCCGGTTTGGCCTAAACCCGCTGTCATGACCGACACGCCACGCACCCTCGTCTTCCTGCTCATGGAAGACTGGTTTTTCGCCTCGCATTTCTGGGCCAGGGGGCTCGCGGCCAAGGCGGCCGGGTGGCGCGTGGTGCTGGTGGCGCGGGAGAGTGCTGCGGCGCGGGAGATCGAGGCCTCGGGCATCGAGTTCTACCCTGCGGATCTCGACCGGCGGCGGCTCAACCCGCTTAAGGAGCTGGCATTTTCCTGGCATCTGGCGCGGTTGTACCGGCGGCTGAAGCCGGACCTCGTGCACCATATCGCGCTCAAGCCGATCATCTTCGGCGGGCTGGCGGCAAGGCTGGCGGGGGTGAAGAGCGTCATCAACGCGCCGATCGGGCTGGGCTTTGTCTTCTCGTCAAGCAAGCCTCTGGCCCGTGCCCTGCGCCCGCTGGTGCAGTTCGCACTGCGCGCCACGCTGACGCCGCCGCGCGGGGTGGTGATTTTCGAGAACCCCGATGACCGCGATGCGCTGGTATCCGCCAGGCTGGTGCCGCCCGAGGCCACGCTGGTGATCCGCGGCGCCGGGGTGGACACGCAAAAATTCGCCCCAACGCCGGAGCCGCCGGGGCCGGTGCGCATCGTCCTCACCGCACGCATGATCCGCGAGAAGGGCGTGGCGGATTTCGTGGAAGCGGCGCGGATATTGCGTGGCAAAGCCGAGTTCCTGCTCGCCGGAGCGCCGGACCCGGGCAACCCAAACAGCGTTACCGAAGCCGAGCTGCGCGGCTGGGACGCAGAGGGCGTGGTAAGCTGGCAGGGGCCGGTGAAGGATGTCGCCGGGCTGCTGGCCGGGGTGCACATCTTCTGCCTGCCCTCCACCTACCGCGAGGGCCTGCCCAAGGCCGTGCTGGAGGCCATGGCGGCGGGCAAACCGGTGGTGACGACCGACATCCCCGGTTGCCGCGAGGCTGTGGTGGACGGCGAGACGGGCTTCCTCGTCCCGCCGGGCAATCCGCTGGCCCTGGCCGAGGCGCTTGAACGGCTGATCTCCAGCCCGGAACTGCGCGCGCGCCTGGGGGCTGCCGGGCGGCGCCGGGTGGAGGAAAATTTTTCCGACACAATCATCTGCGCCGCCACGCTGAAGGTGTATGAAGACCTCGTCCCCGCACGGAGCCTGACATGAAAGCCATTTTCACCGCCCTGGCCGCCTTTGTTGCCCTTGCCGTCATCCTGTTCCTGGTCTTCGTGTTCGTCCCCTTCGGCGGGCGCAGCAGCGAGGAAATCGGCGCGGTGAGCACGAATTTCCGCCTGCTCGGCCCCAACGACAAGGTGGTCGTGCAGCGCTTCGACGACCCGAAAGTGGCGAATGTCTCCTGCTACGCCTCCTTCGCGCAGACAGGCGGCATCGCGGGCGGCGCGGGCGTGGCGGAGAACCCGAGCCAGTTCGCGCTCAACTGCATCAAGCACGGGCCGGTCACCCTGCCCGCCGACCTGCCGGACCAGGAGGAGATGGGGTCGATTTCAGCGTCCTTCCTGTTCAAGCATTTTATCATCACCCGCATGATAGATAGGCAGACGAACACGCTGGTCTATGTGCTTATCAGCACCAAGCTGCTGCACGGCTCGCCCGCCAATGCGGTCTCGGCAGTGCCCGCGGGGAATTAAAGCGAGCGTCATTGCCAGCCCGCACTTGCGGGCGAAACAATGCATCTTAAGCGGGTGAAGTCGTCGCGGTTTGGCGCCATGACAACCGGAGCTGACGGGGACTATGAACCAAATCGTTATCGGGCTGCCTCGCTCAATTTGATGGGTTGCACTTCGCTTCACCCATCCTATCGCTTGCCAGGACAACAAAACTGTTTTCCAAAAAGTGAGTAGCGCGGATTCATCGCAGGTGAGGACGCTTTAATTTGATTTTTATATTTTGATCCGTCGACGGACTGCATTCGCCCCCATATTGGTCATGCCCCAAGTCAGGGGACCAACAGAAGGGAAATTTCCATGGACAAGGATCGCATCAAGGGCGCCGTCAAGCAGGCGCACGGCACCGCCAAGGAAGTCATCGGCAAGGCGACCGGCGACAGAAAGACCGAAGCCGAAGGGACAGTTGAGAAAGTTGCCGGAAAAGTTCAGAGCGGCTTCGGCGAGGCCAAAGATAAAATTCGCGACGCGCTGAGGAAATAGCGCGGTAAGGGAGGGATACCGGTGACGACGGCTGGGCCTTAAAATTGTGTCAGGTAGCCGAAGCGCTGGTACAGCTGAACGATGGTAAGCTGCACCCCAAAAAACGATGAAAAATCGTGTGGTCGTTAATTTGTGCCTCCGCACGATTGGAAAGGAGCTTGCAAAAGTCACACTTGCAAAAATCGCACTTGCAGACGTCATACTTGCAGAAGTCACATATACTATGCTAACGTTCTGCGGGTTGGTTTGAAAATCAACCTGGCTATAATGCGTGTTTCTGAATTTCCATACGAGGAACGCGCCAGCACCCGGCGGAGCGGCTTGGCCGGGCTTGTAGGTTTACGCAGTGGACCTTATGCGACTGAGCATCTGAAATAGGGAGAGGTGGCGAGCGCCTGTTTACGGCGCCGACGTTCGCTTCGCGAAGTTCAAGACATACGAATCCCTCGCCGATGCAATGACGCACGGGATTCGTTTCCGGCCTCCTTATCAAATCAGCTGCCATAGGCCCGGCACAACTCTCAGAGAGGATCGCAGACATGGCAACGACGATGCACCACCCTACAGCTGAAGCTTATAAGGGCGCGATTGCCCAACATCCTGAAGCTGCTGCTCATTTAGCCGCGGCGACTCACCACGCCGCCGCCGCGCATCACCATATGGAGGCGGCTCATGAGCACAATCAAGGCGCCCACGAAGAGGCCAAAGAGCATGTCATAGCTGCCGCGGCACATAGTGAAAAGGCGCACCAGCTGACCACCCAAGCCGTAGAGCACTCCAAAAAGCCACATTGATTTCGGCGAGTGCCACCGCACTGGATTGGCCTCCAAGCGTCTCTGAACGCTTGGAGGCTTTTCTTGGTGAACGGGTACAAGTCTCGGCAATGCGCTCGTGTACGTGTATGAGAGATGACCGTTCATCCTAAATCGCCAACAGGCGGCGCCGATGAACACAACATAAACTGACCCAGCAAGCACGGTAGGGTGGATGGAGCGCAGCGTAACCCATCCTACCCCACCACGCGGCACTCAACATGGATTGCCGCGCCGGGTTCGCCGGCTCGCAATGGCGACCCCCAAGCCCCAAAACCTTGCATCTTCCCCCCGCCCATGCCAAACCGCGCGCGGTTCCGCGTGACTGGCGCTAGAGATGGGCGACCATCGGGGAGCGTGGAGCAAAATACCGCCGCGCGCCTGGGCATTCCATTGGTTGAAAAATCCGGAGCCGCCCCGTGTCTGACATCGTTAAAATCCGCACCGCCCTCATCTCCGTTTCCGACAAGACCGGCCTGATCGAATTCGGCCGCGCGCTGGAGGCGCATGGCGTGAAAATCCTCTCCACCGGCGGCTCGGCCAAGGCGCTGCGCGAGGCCGGGGTGCCGGTGAGGGAGGTTTCCGAGCATACGGGCTTCCCGGAAATCCTGGAGGGGCGGGTTAAAACGCTGGTGCCGCAGGTGCACGGCGGAATCCTCGGCAAGCGCAACGACCCGGCGCATATGGCGCAGATGGCGGAGCACAAGATCGCGCCGATCGACCTGGTGGCGGTGAATCTGTACCCGTTCGAGGCCACCGTCGCCCGGGGAGCGGCGTTCGAGGACTGCATCGAGAATATCGACATTGGCGGCCCGGCGATGATCCGCTCCGCCGCCAAGAACCATGAGAGCGTGGCGGTGCTGACCGAGCCCGAGCATTACGCCAAGGTGCTGGAAGAGTTGGAGGCCCATGGCGGCACCACGCTCACCACCCGCCGCCAACTCGCCGCTGCCGCCTATGCCCGCACCGCCGCTTATGATTCCGCCATCTCCGGCTGGTTCGCCCAGCAGAATGGCGTGGAGTACCCCGAGACGTTCACTTTCTCCGGCACCAAGAAGCAGGATTTGCGCTACGGAGAGAACCCGCACCAGTCGGCGGCGTTCTACACCTCCTCCCCCGCCCGCTTTGGCGTGGCCACCGCCACCCAGCACCAGGGCAAGGAACTCTCCTACAACAACTATAACGACACCGACGCGGCGTTTGAGTGCGTTGCGGAGTTCGAGGCGCCGACCGTGGTGATCGTGAAGCACGCCAACCCGTGCGGCGTGGCGAGCGCCCTCAACCTGGCCGATGCCTGGGATGACGCCCTGGCCTGCGACCCGGTTTCCGCCTTTGGCGGCATCGTGGCCGTGAACCGCACGCTGGACGAAGAGACGGCCGCCAAGATCGCCAGCATCTTCACTGAGGTCATCATCGCCCCGGACGCGACCGAGGGTGCCAAGGCCGTGCTTGCGGCCAAGAAGAACCTCCGCCTGCTCACCACCGGCGGCGTGCCAGACGCAACCGAGGCTGGCGTCACCTTCAAGTCCCTCGCCGGCGGCTTCCTGCTGCAAACGCGCGATACAGGACGGATTCCCCCCCACAGCGTGAAAATCGTGACTGAGCGCGCGCCCACGGACAAGGAGCTGAACGACATGCTGTTCGCCTTCCGCGTGGCAAAGCACGTGAAGTCCAACGCCATCGTCTATGCCAAGAACCTGATGACGATCGGCGTTGGGGCCGGGCAGATGAACCGCGTGGACTCGGCGCGCATCGCCGCCTGGCGCGGCAAGGCGGCGAACCTGGAGTTCACCGGCTGCGCTGTGGCGTCCGACGCGTTCTTCCCCTTCGCCGACGGGCTGGAAGCGGCGATCGCCGCCGGGGCGAGCTGCGTGATCCAGCCGGGTGGCTCGATCCGCGACAAGGAAGTGATCGAGGCCGCGGACAAGGCGGGCGTCGCCATGGTGTTCACCAACATGCGGCATTTCCGCCACTGAACAGCTTATGCTAGGATACCCAGGATGACGCTCCCATTCACCTTGCCTGATTGGCTGCCAAGCTGGGCGGTGCTCCTCCTAGCCCTGCCGGCGCTGCTCTGGGCGCTGGCCTTCCTGCTCATGCCGTTCAGCGTATTCGGGGTGAAGGCGCGGCTGGAGGCGCTGGAGGCGCAGGTGGTTGCGCTGCAGGACGATCTGCGCATGATCAGCATGCGCATGTCGGGAGCCCTGCCGCCCGCCACCCGCGGCCTGGATCCGTATGAGGACGTGCCGGATTTCGGCCGCCTGAAGAAGTCCCGCACCGGCTTCGCCCCAGCACCGGAGGTGGAAGAAGAACTGCCACCCCCGCGCCGGGAGCCGGACCCCACGCCGCAGCCGCTCCGCGAGCGTCTCTCCCCAACGCCGCCGCCTATGCGTGAGCGCCTCTCCCCCAGCGCGCAGCCCGTTCGCCCGCGCCGAACCGAGCCGCGGCTCGACTGACGGGTGAAAATCTTCGTCTCCGGCGTGTCCGGCTATGTCGGTGGCGGTATTGCCCGGCATCTAGCCGCGCGGGGGCATACTGTACTTGGCGGGATTCGCCGCCCAGCCAAGCTGCCGGAAGGGGTGCAGCCCTTTCTTACCGGTGACCTTGCCGACCACATACCGGACCTAACCGGGTTGGACGCGGTGGTGCATGCCGCCGGGCTGGCGCATACGCGCAACCCGCCGCCAGGCGCCTGGAACCGCAACAATTTGCTGGCCGCGGAAAATCTGGCCAAGGCGGCGCTCGCCGCCGGGGTAAGACGCTTCGTGCTGATTTCCAGCATCGGCGTGCTCGGCCGCGCCGTGGAGGGTATTGCCAGCGAGACCACGCCCTCTGCCCCGGCTGATGACTATGCCAGGAGCAAGCTTACCGCCGAAGCATCGCTACGCGCCCTGCTGGGTGAACGACTCTGCGTATTGCGCCCCGCGGCGATCATCGGCCCCGGCTGCCCCGGCAATATCCCGCTCCTGCTAAAGCTGCTGCGCCGCCGCGTGCCGCTGCCATTCGCCAGCATCCACAACGCGCGCAGCTTCATCGCGCTGGATGATCTGGCCCGGCTGATGGAACTGGTGCTGCTGGCAAAGTCCCCGCCGCCTCTGGTGCTGGCAGCGCATCCGGTACCGATCTCGACCCCGGAGCTGATCCGCGCCCTGGCCGAAGGCATGGGCGTGGCCCCGAATCTCTTCCCCTTCCCCCCTGCCCTGCTTGCGCTGGCCTCCCGCGCCGCTGGCCGGGAGGCGATGTGGCAGTCCATGGCTGGCAGCTTCGCCGTTGCGCCGCGCGCCGCCCTGGCCTTGGGCTGGAAACCCGCCGAATCCCTGGCCGAAACTCTGCGGGCCACATCGCGGTATTATGTTACCACAAGCAAAACCCCTTGACGGAAGGCGCGTAAATCATCATAAGCCCCGGCACTGAGTCATTTGGGTGTAACTTATGAAAACCACAATCTCCATCAAACCGGCGGATGTGAAGAAGGACTGGGTCCTGATCGACGCCGAAGGCCTGATCCTGGGCCGCCTGGCCGCTATCGTGGCCACCCGCCTGCGCGGCAAGCACAAGGCGACCTTCACCCCGCATGTCGACTGCGGCGACAACATCATCATCGTCAACGCCGACAAGGTGAAGCTGACCGGCAAGAAGATGGAGGATTCCGTCTTCTATTACCACACCGGCTACCCCGGCGGCATCAAAGGCCGTAACGTCAAGGAACGCCTGGCCGGCAAGAACCCGCAGACCGTCGTGGAAAAGGCCATTGAGCGCATGATCACGCGCGGCCCGCTGCAGCGCCAGCAGATGAAGAACCTGTACGTCTATGCCGGCGCCGAGCATCCGCACGCCGCCCAGCAGCCGAAGACGCTCGATGTCGGCGCGCTGAACTCCAAGAACAAGAGGGCCTAATCCATGTCCGCGACCACCAATGCTTTTGCCGGTCTGAAGGACCTGACCGCCGGTACCGCCGCCGCCCCGGAATCCGCCCCGAAGCGCGAGCCCAAGCGTGACGCGCAGGGCCGCTCCTACGCCACCGGCCGCCGCAAGAACGCCGTTGCCCGCGTGTGGGTTAAGCCCGGCAAGGGCGAGATCCTGATCAACGGCAAGAAGGCGCCGGTGTATTTCGCCCGCCCGGTGCTGCGCATGCTGATCACCCAGCCCTTCCTGGTGGCTGACCGCTACAACCAGTTCGACGTGTACTGCACTGTTACCGGTGGCGGCCTCTCCGGCCAAGCCGGCGCCGTGCGCCACGGCATCTCCCGCGCGCTGACGCTTTATGAGCCGGATCTGCGCGGCATCCTGAAGGCCGCCGGGTTCCTCACCCGCGACCCGCGTATGGTCGAGCGTAAGAAGTACGGCAAGCCGAAGGCCCGCCGCTCCTTCCAGTTCAGCAAGCGCTAATCGGAAAAGCCCCGGACATCCGGGGCTTTTTTTGCATGACCAGAAGAGTGTTCTCCGCCCTTCTCCTCGCGCTCGGTGGGACTGTTGCTCTGCTTCTTGACTGGCAGGTGATGCTGCGCCGCCTGCACGAGCGGGCCAGCTTGGTCCCCGGAGACCTGGCGGAATTCCGCGCCTATGCCTTCGCCCTTTTCCACACCCACGACCCCACCGCAACTGCCGCCAGCGGTCTGCCCTATCCACCGCCTTTTGTGCTGCTGGCGGCGCCACTCGACTGGGTGACGCCACTTTCCGGCTATGTGCTATGGCTGCTGTTTGGCAATCTCGCGCTCGCCGCCGCAGCGCGGCGTGCCGGGCTCACATGGGCTGCGGTGGCGCTCGGCCTGCTCAGCCCCCCCAATCTGTACTGCATGGCCATGGGCCAGACCGGGGCTTTTGTGTCAGCCCTCCTGCTTGCAGCCCTGTCGCTTACGCCCCGGCAGCCATTTGCCGCCGGCCTGGCCGCTGCCGGAATTGTGATCAAGCCCCATTTCGGCCTGCTAATGCCAATCTGTTTCCTCGCCGCCCGGCAATATCGCGCCGTCCTCGCCGCTGCATTCGGCCTTCTGATCTTATGTCTGTTGCCGCTCGCGCTCGTCGACCCGCAAATCTGGACAGTGTTTTTGTTCGATAATTCCAGCCATGCTACCCGCCTCGTCACCCAAGCCTGGCCTCAGCCGTACCAATACGTGATGGTCACGGTGTTCATGATGCTCCGCAGCCTGGGTGGCGGCATGGCGGCTTCCTATGGCGCGCAGGCCATCGCCACGGCGGCGGCGGCGGCGGGATGCTGGCAGCTTTGGCGCGCCACCGCCCAGGATGACGGTTTTGCTCGCCTCTCCGCCACGTTGTGCCTAGTGGCCCTGGCAACCCCCTACGCCTATATCTACGACCTCGTGGCTCTGGGCTTCGGGCTGGCCGGCTATGCCGCTACACGCAACTGGGCAGCCACAGCCCCGCTGGCGATCTTCTGGCTGTTCACCGGCCTGTACGGCTTGCTCTCCATGGGCTTGTTCCTCACCGGCGCACTGTTTCTGGCGCTCATCGCCTGGCTGGTATGGCCACGCCAGCGCCAGAGCAGCGCCTCAAACTCCGCTATATGCTCGTAATCAGGCATCAGCTTCGCCAGCATATCGTCGAGCGTCGTGATCTGCGCGGCATCCTGAAGGCCGCCGGGTTCCTCACCCGCGACCCGCGTATGGTCGAGCGTAAGAAGTACGGCAAGCCGAAGGCCCGCCGCTCCTTCCAGTTCAGCAAGCGCTGATTTTTGCGCCCCGAAAAAGCCCCGGTATATCCGGGGCTTTTTTTGTGCCATATTGCCCGCCGCAACAAAGGACAAAGCCATGAAACTGAGCGCGCGCAACCAGATTAAGGGCAAGATTATACAGGTGACCAAGGGCCAGACCACGGCGCATGTTCGGGTGGATGTTGACGGCGGCAATGTCGTCACCTCCTCCATCACCAACGAGGCCGTGGACGAGCTGGCCCTGGCCGTGGGCGATATGGTGACGGTGGTCGTCAAATCCTCGGATGTGATGATCGGGAAGTAGAGCCTGATCGCCAAACGCTGGTGCGCTCGCGCAGCAGCCGGTGGTGTGCGGCATCCTGAAGGCCGCCGGGTTACTGACCCGTGAGCCGCGCATGGTTGAGCGTAAGAATTACGGCAAGCCGAAGGCCCGTCGCTACTTCCAGTTCTCCAAGCGCTAATCTCTCCGCGCTTACAGAAAAACCCAGACTTTCGCTGGTTTTTTTGTCGGCCAGGGACCCTTGCCCCGCCATCTGTGGCAAACAGCAGCAATCCGCCATGCCGATCAAGCCATTCCCCCGCTTCAGCCTCATCCTCTGCCTGATGCCAGTCCTCGGCCTGTATCTGCTGTATCTGCGGATCACCTCAAGCCAAATGGCCGGACTACTGTCCGGCCCGCCGGTGCCAGGCCTGCACAACTCGCAGGCCATGGCTGCAGCCGACTTCGCACGCTTCTGGTATGTCGGCCGGTTGCTCGACAACTTGCCGGTGAATGGGCTGAATCTCGACCTGTTCGGAACCAGAGGCGACACCTATCTGGACTGGCTTTACCCGCCGACCATGGACGTGCTGGCCATGGTCTTCGCGATAGTGAAACTGCCCGCAAGCTTTCTGGCCTGGGACATCGCGTCTCTGAGCTTGGCGGCTTGGCTGCTGCGGCGCGCAGGACTAAGCTGGCCCGTGGTTTGCGCCGGTCTGGCCAGTCCGGCCGCCTTGCAAAATCTCGTCATGGGCCAGAACGGCATTCTGATCGGCGCTCTGACCCTGACAGCGCTCCAGGCCATAGCGATACGTCCACGGATCGCCGGCGTCTTGGCCGGTCTGCTGTGCATCAAGCCACCAGCAGGCTTCTTCCTGCCCGCAATTCTGCTGCATCGGCGCCAAAGCGCCGCACTGGAGGCCTGCACAGGCAGCGTGGCGGCAATATGCATCCTCAGCCTCGCGCTGGCGGGCTGGCCCGCCTGGCAATGGTATCTCACCACTGGCCGCCACAGCGCCGCGCAAGTACTGACCACGCCGTTCTCCCAGAACTTCCTGGTCGCCGGCACCACTCCCTTTTACATGGCGCGCAGCTTCTACCTTCCGCTACCCCTCAGCTTCACAATCCAGCTGCTGTGCAGCGTTATCGCCCTGGCGCTTGTGTGGCGCCTCTGGCGCCACGACACCGAATGGGCAGCATTGCCACGCAGCGCAGCCACTTTATGCCTCGCCAGTCTGGTAAGCCCGTATGGCTATTTCTACGATTTGGCTGGTTTCTCGATGGCCATGGCCGCCATGTTCGCACGCGCATCCGCCCGCTGGCGGCCGGCTTACGCCCTGCTCTGGCTAGCGCCGGGCTATTCCGGCGTCACCGCCGCGCTGTTTGGGCACATTTATATGCCGCTGGCAGTTGCCGCCGCGCTGGCGTTGCTGGCGGCTACCGAAAGGCGAGGCTACAGCAGCGCCTCAAACTCCGCCACATGGTCGTAATCGGGCATGAGCTTCACCAGCGCATCATCGCGCATCGTCGCGGGATGGGTGTAAATTTCCGTCCGTCCTTCGGGCAGATGCGGCAGTAATTTCTCGATCCGCTCGCGCGTCATATGTCCGGACCATTTGATGCCGAACACCTGATCCGGCACCTCCAACCCCCGCGCCTGCAACCGAAGCAGTCGAGTCCAGGCGTAGAGGGCACGGTCGCCAAAGCTCACCGTCTCCCCGCACGCCGCCATCACGGCGGGCGGCTCAGCCGGGATGCGCAAGCGCTTCAGCCCATATTTTCGCCCGGCCTCGATCATCATCCTCGCCACGGTGGGGTGCAGATGCATGTGCTTATGCGCGTCAGCATGGTGCAGCGTCAGCCCAGTCGCGGCAAAGGCGGCGAATTGCGCCTCGATCTCCGCGCGCAGCTCGCGCCGCGCCTTTGCTGAGAAGAAATACAGCACGCCGAGCCGCGCCTGGTCGGTGGAAAAGCGCCCATCCGGCCCGGTGATGGTCGGCAGCCGGTCATGCCCCAGCAGCGAATCGCCATCCACCAGCACCAGATGCAGCCCGACATTCAGCTTGGGGAGCGCGTTGGCACGGCGCACGGCGTCCGCCGCCGCAGGAGCCGCGACCATCAGGCTTGCCTGTGTCAGCCGCCCCACCCGGTTGGCCTGCTCGACAGCCTCGTTCACCGAATCGGTCAGCCCAAAATCATCGGCGGAAAAGATCACCTCGCGCATGGCGGCACTCAACTGTCGTTGCGCGGCACCCAGGGGATGCGGGCGAATGCGATGCCCTCCTCGGCCAGGGCCTCGGACTCCTCGTCAGTGCTTTCGCCATAGATCCCACGCGCCTCGGTCTCGCCGTTATGGATGCGCCGCGCCTCATCGGCGAAATCCGTGCCGACATAGTCGCAATGCGTCTCCACCTCTTCGCGCAGCTTTTGCAGCGCGACGCGCACGGCATCGGGGATCACCCCACCCGCGGCGGGCATGCCGCCAGCCGGTTCCGGCGGCAAAATCTCCGCTTCCACCCGGGCCTTGCGCGGAATGCCCGGCGTCATCAGCGCCCGGCCGACATCGGTGCTGCCACAGCTCGGGCAGGCCACGAGCCCCGCCCCGGCTTGGCTCTCGAACCCGGCACTGTCCTTGAACCAGCCGTCGAACTCATGCCCGGCGGCGCAGCGGAGCTGGTAATGGATCATGGTACCAACAGCCGGTCCAGCTTGCCGGCGCCGTCCAACGCCAGCAGATCATCGCAGCCACCGATATGCGCGCCGTCGATGAAGATCTGTGGCACGGTGGTGCGGCCACCGGAGCGGCTGATCGCCTCCTCCCGTGTAGCGGAACCGTGCGGAGCGTCAATTTCCTGGAAAGCAACGCCCTTCTGCGTCAGCAGCGCCACCGCGCGCGTGCAGTAGGGGCAGAAGGGCTGGGTATAGATTTCAATCTCGGCCATTTTCGTCAAATAGCCGAGGAGGCGAACTATGCAAGGCCCGGCTGCTCTAAACGCGGATCGGCCACGCGGGCGGCGGTCAGCACGTCCACGCGGCGGGCGCCGTTGGCCAGCAGCACGCTGGCGCAGGCATTTGCCGTTGCGCCGGAGGTCATCACGTCGTCGATGAGCAGCACGCGCTTGCCAGCCACCTCAGCATCCGGGGACAAAACAAAAGCGTCCTTTACTTCCTCACGCCGTCGGCTGGCACCGAATCCTTCCAACGGCAAAGTCGGCTTCGTGCGCTGAAGCGCGTCCACATTGAGCGGCCGGCCTGTAAGCCGGGCCAGGGCGATGGCCAGCAGCGCCGCCTGGTTAAAACGCCGTGCGCGCAGCCGGGTAGGATGCAGCGGCACAGGCACCAGCAGGTTCGCCGCCTGCAGCATCTCCTCCCCGGGCCTGCGCATCAGCGCCGCCAAACCCTTCACCGCCTCCGTATGGTCGGCGTATTTCAGCGGCAGGATCATGCGTTTTGCCGTTTCGTCGTAGCGCAGGGCGGCGCGGGCCTGCGTAAAGGCAGGTGGGTGTTCGGCGCAGCTCTCGCACTCCGGCTCGGCGGCATGGGGCATCGGCACGCCGCAGATCCGGCAGAACGGCGCAGTGATGAAATTCGCCGCCTTGAAGCAATTCAGGCAGAACTGCCCCTCTTTCTCCACCGGCGTATCGCAGGCGAGACAAGTTGGCGGCAGCAGGGTATCCAGGACCCAACGCAAGAGAGGTTTCATTTGCACCCCATTTTCGAGTTCAAGGCCATGGTGAAACACCGCGACCGGTCGGCGGCGCGGATAGCCGCGTTGCTGCCGGTGCTGGAGGATCTGGGTGAGCGGCTGCTCGATAGGCTGGACGACACCAGCCGGCGCTTCGCCACGGCACTGGATTTCGGCGGCCGCGGGGCGATCGCCCCAGCGCTGGCGGAACGGGGCATGGAGGTCGTCTCGGCCGATTCCTCCCCAGCCATGGCGGCGCGAGCCGGCGGCAAGCCGCTGGTGTTGGCCGGGCCGGAGGATTTCGGCTTGCCGGAAGGCGCATTCGACCTGGTGGTGGCGCATCTGGCCCTGCACTGGCTGGACGACTTGCCAGGCGCGCTGATCCAGCTGAAACGCGCGCTGAAACCCGAAGGGCTGCTGCTCGCCAGCATGCCGGTGCTGGGCACGCTGCAAACGCTGCGCGAGGCGCTGTTGGAGGCCGAGGAAGCGCTCACCGGCGGGGTCAGCCCACGCATCTCCCCCTTCCCCGAGCTGCGCGACTGCGCCGGGCTGCTCCAGCGCGCGGGATTTGTCCATCCGGTGGCGGATGTGGAGGAGATCACCTTCCTGTACGCCAACCCGCTCGATCTGCTGCACGAGCTGCGCGACGCCGGAGAGAGCAACGCCCTGCTCGACCGGCAGCGGCGCACCCCGCCGCGAGGGCTGTTCCCCGCCGCGCTGGCGGCGCTGCCGGTGCAGGATGGGCGGGCGATTGCTACGCTGCGCATGGCGATCCTGACCGGCTGGGCATCATAAAAAACCCCGTCTTGCGGAAGCTCAGCCACCGCCCGTTGCCGACGATGACATGGTCGTGCAGCATGATGGACAGCGCCGATGCCGCCTGCTTGATCTCGCGGGTCATCAGGATGTCGTCCTCCGAGGGCGATGGATCGCCGCTCGGGTGGTTGTGCACCAGGATGATGGCTGTGGCGTGCAGCTCCAGCGCACGCCGGACAATCTCGCGCGGATAGACCGGCGTGTGGTTCACCGTGCCCTGAGCCTGCTGTTCATCGGCCAGCAACCGGTTGCGGTTGTCCAGGAACAGCACGCGGAACTGCTCCACCTTCTCGCGCGCCAGCACCGCCTGCAGGTACTCCATCAGCCGGTCCCAATTGCTCAGGACCGGCCGGTACAGCACCGCGGCCTTGGCCAGGCGCTGGGCGGAAGCCTGCACGATCTTCAGCGCCGCCACCCCGGCCTCGCCCAGCCCCTCGACCGAGAGCAGCTCCGAAACCGAGGCGGAAATGACATTGGCATAGGAGCCGAACCGGGCCAGCAGCGCCCGGGCGATGGGCTTGGTGTCCCGCCGCGGCAGGGCCAGGAACAGGACCATCTCGATAAGCTCATGCTCGGCTATGGCATCCGGCCCCGCCGCAAGCAGGCGCGCGCGCAGCCGGGCCCGGTGCCCCTCGGTACCGATGGCCGGCTTTCCAGGGCGGATCTCGGGCGACAATGTCTCAAGCAGCGAGACATCCGCGAAACCGGGCGTTGCAGCTCTTTTGCTCATGACACGCGAAACGTGCCACGACTTCTAGTTTAATGGAAGCTTAATAGCACAATTTCACGCGGTTTTCCGCAGACCTCGCCCACCATTGCCCCACCGCCGCTGCTGCTGGTCGTTACGACTCCGCATTCTGGCCCGCGCGATGCTCGCTGGACAGCACCATGTACACCGCCGGAACCACGAACAGCGTGAACAGGGTGCCGATGGACAAGCCACCCGCGATAACCATGCCCATGGCATAGCGCGATGCCGCCCCCGCTCCGCTGGCGAAGATAAGCGGCGCGACGCCGATCACCATGGCGGCGGTGGTCATCAGGATGGGACGCAGACGGATATTGGCGGCGTATTCAATGGCCGCGCGCTTCTTCATGCCGCGCAACTGCGCCTCGTTCGCCACCTCGGTCATCAGGATGCCATGCTTGGAGACCAGGCCCATCAGGGTGACCAGCCCGACCTCGGTATAGATGTTCAGCGTCAGCCCGCCGAAGCCTAGATAGATGAAGATCAGCGCGCCGGCGATCGACATCGGCACCGAGACCAGGATGATCAGCGGGTCTCGGAATGAATTAAACAGCGCCGCCAGCGCCAGGAAGATGATGACGACGGCGAAAGCGAAGGTGAAGATGAAGGCGCTGGAGGTCTGCATGTACTGGCGCAGCTGTCCGGCGTAATCCACCACATCGGTCGGGGGCAGAATCTGCTTGGCGAGGGTCTGCAGCGTCTTCAGTGCATCCGCCTCGGCCACGCCCGGGGCGATGACCCCTTGCAGCGTCGCCGAATTCTGCTGCTGGAAATGGTTGATGCTCTCGGGGATCACGCTCATTTCGATATGGGCGATGGAAGAGAGCGGCACTTCAATGCCATTCGCCGAAGTGACATAGTAGTTGTTGAGGTCGGAGACATTGAGGCGCGAGACCCGCTCCACTTGCGGAACGACCTTGTAGGAGCGGCCGTCGAGATTGAAGTAATTCACGTAGCCGCCGCCCAGCGCCTCGCCCAGCACGGCGCCGACCTGGCTCATGTCTAGCCCCAACGCCGCGGCCTTGTCACGGTCGATGACCACTGTGGCTTGCGGCTGGTCGAGTTTCAGGTCGGAGTCCAGGTACACGAACTTGCCGCTCTTGAGCGCTGCCGCCAGAAGCTGCTGCGAGAGCGGATAGAGCCGCGTGAAGGGATCGGTGGTCTTTATGACGAACTGCACCGGGAACCCCTGAGAGCCGGGCAGCGGCGGCCGCGGGAAAGCGGCCACGCGCTGACCGGCATCCTGCGTGTAGGCGTCCGCCTGCATTAGATTTTGCACCGTTGTGGCATCCCGCCGCTGGCCCCAGGGTTTCAGCACGGCGCCGATGAAGTCCGTGCCCGGCACGTCGATCGCGAACGTATGGGCGACATCCTTGTAGCTGAGCAACACAGCATTGAGGTGGTCATCCCACATCGCCTTCTGCGCCATGGTCGCATTCGGCGCTGAGGTGGAAGACAAAAGCACCACGCCCTGATCCTCGATGGGGGCGAGTTCGCTCTTTGCCCCGGCGGCAAGGAAAAAGATGCTGGCCAGAATGATACCGGCGAAAGTGATGGTTACCGGCACGGTGTCCAGGCTTATGCCGAGCAAACGCGTATACACATGGTGCAGCTTGGCGAAGGCGGCGTCGATGAAGTTGATCAGCCGCCCCTCCCAGTCGCCGCGGTTGCGGTCGATATGGCGCAGGAAGCGCGAGCTCAGCATCGGTGTCAGGGTCAGCGCGATCAGCGCCGAAATCGTCACCGCGCCGGCCAGGGTGAAGGCGAACTCGGTGAACAGCGCGCCGGTCAGACCGGACTGAAGGCCGATCGGCACATACACGGCGATCAGCACCACGGTCATGGCGACGATTGGCCCGCCGAGCTCGGCCGCCGCCTCGCGCGCCGCTACCATCGCGCCCTGGCCGAGATCGAGATGGCGGTTGACGTTCTCCACAACGATGATGGCATCGTCCACCACCAGGCCGATGGCCAGGACCAGCGCAAGCAGGGTGAGCAGGTTGATGGAGAACCCGAAGGCCGCCATCATCGCAAAAGCGCCGATCAGGGAGAGCGGGATCGCCACCACCGGGATCAGCACCGAGCGCGGCGAGCCGAGGAAGGCGAAGACAACCAGCGTGACGATGGCCAGCGCCTCGACCAGAGAGGACACCACCTCCTCGATGGACGCATTCACGAAGTTGGTGGAGTCGTAAACGATGCTGGCGGCGAGCCCCGTCGGCAGCTCGGCCTGGATGGTTGGGAACACCTTGCGCACGCCGGAGATGACATTGAGCAGGTTGGCCGACGGCGCGACCTTGATGCCGACATAGATGCCCTGCTTGTTGTCGAAGGTGACGTGCTGCTCGTAGGAGTCGGCCCCTAGCTCAACCTTGGCGACATCCTTCAGCCGGATGATGGTGTTGTTCTGCTGCTTGAGAATAAGCTGGCTGAACTCCTCCGGAGTATGCAGCCCGGTGGTGGCATTCAACGTGATCTGCGTCATCGTGCCCTTGGTGTTGCCAAGCGCCGAGATGAAATCGTTGGCGGCGAGCGCGTTCCATACATCCGAAGCCGTAAGCTGATACGCGGCGAGCTCCTGCGGATTGAGCCACACGCGCATGGCGTAGTTCTGGGCACCCAGAATCTCGGCCGTCTGCACCCCGTTCACCGCCTGCAAAGCCGGCTGCGCCACGCGCGTTACGTAATCGGTGATCTGTTCGGAAGTCAGCTGGGAGCTGCGGAAGCCGATATACATCGCATCGACCTGCTCGCCTATCGCCAACGTCAGCACCGGTGGCTGGGTGCCGGACGGAAGCTGATTGAGCACCGAGTTCACCTGCGCCTGCACCTCGGTCAGCGCCTTGTCCGGGTCGTGGTTGAGGACGAGGTACAGCGTAATGGTGGAGGTGCTCGTCTGGCTGGACGAGGTCATGTAGTCGATGCCGTCGACCTGGGCGACCGCCTTCTCCAGCGGCGTGGTGACGAAGCCAGCCACCGTATCCGGCGAGGCGCCGGGATAGGTGGTGCTGATGGTGATGGTGGCATTTTCCGTCTTCGGGAATTGCTGCACCGGCAGCGACATCATGGCGCGCAGGCCGAGCACCAGCACGAGCACGCTGACCGCGATGGACAGCACCGGCCGGGAAATGAAGAGATCTGTGAACCGCTTCATCCTGCTTACTCGTTCGGCGGGTTGGGCGTGGCGCTGTTCGGCGGCTGCACGCTGTTGTTGATGGCAACCGCCACGCCATTATGCAGCTTGACCTGCCCGGCGGTAACCACGACATCGCCCGGCTGCACGCCCGAGAGCACCGCCACCTGGTCGCCACGCGTAGCGCCAAGAGTAACGAAGACCTGTTCCGCCACCAGCGCCGGTTTTCCGTTCGCGTCCTTGCCTCGTTGCACCAGGAACACTGTGTCGCCATACGAGTTATAGGTGATGGCCGTCAGCGGCAGGGTAACGTAGCTGGCAGGCGCACCGGCCGAAACGTTCAGGCTGGTGAACATGCCAGGCCGGAGCAGCAGCTTGTCGTTCGGCACGGTGGCGCGCACGGCAATACTGCGCGTGGACTGATCCACCGTAGCGCCGATGGCCGAGATGGCGCCCGTGAAGGTCTGGCCGGGATAGGCATCCAGGCTCAGGTTCACAGCCTGCCCGACCTGCAATTCGCTCAGCGCCTGCTGCGGCAGATAGAAATCGACATAGAGCGGATTGAGCTGCTCCAGCGTGACGATCTCGGTGCCAGGAGAAATGTACTGGCCGACATCCACCTGGCGGATGCCAAGCCGCCCGGCGAATGGCGCGCGGATCTGCTTTTCCGCCATCAGCGCCTGCTGCGCCGCCACCTGCGCCTGCGCGGCAGCGAGAGTCTCACGGTCGGTATCGACTTGCGCCTGCGACACGGCACTGGCCGCGAACTGCTTCTGGTCGCGAGCGTAGTTGATCTCGTCGAGCTTCACGGTCGCCTGCAGTTGCGCCAGCACCGCCGGGTCGTTGTTCGGGCGCAGCGTGGCGAGCAGCTGCCCCTTCTGCACATCCGTCCCAGACTCGAAATCAATCGTATCGACGATCCCACTCACCTCGGCCGACAGCGCGGCGCCGTTGACGGCGGTGAGGCTGCCAATGGATTGCAACTGCGGCTGCCACTGGCTCTCCGTGGCGGTGATGGTGGCCACCGTCTGCACCTGATGGGCGTACGCCTTGAGAAACTGCGCGATAATATAGCCGCGCAACGCGCCATAGCCGAACACGAGGCCAAACAGCACGGCGATGCTGGCGAGCATGACAATCATGCGCCGGGTGGTATTGGGCTTGCTCATTCTGCAAACATCCTCATGGAATCGCGCCACAGCAATTCTGCGCCACATCCTGCCTGTGCCACCAGCCGCCGCCAAGCGCCTGGAACAACGCCGCCGTGTCAGCGAACCGCGCCGCCCTGGCCCTCACCTGCGCAATCACGGCAGTATGGTAAGTCGTCTGAGCAGTTAGCACGACGGAGAAGGGCTGACCGCCGAGCTGATACTGCGCCTGTGTCACCTTCAGGCTCTGCGCTGCGGCGACCGCCGCGGCGTCGGCCGCCTGCTGCGCCGTCGCGTCGTATTGCAGCGCCGCCAACACATCCGCCACGTTCTGGAACGCGGTGATCACGGTGTTCTGGTACTGCCCCGCCGCCGCGTGCAAGGCGGCCAGCGCGGCCTTGCGCTTGGCCGTCAGTTGGCCACCCTCAAAAATCGGCTGGGTCAGCCCGGCAGCGAGGTTCCACAACAATGTCTGCGGCGTGAACAGCGTATCGGTGGTAAGTGATTCGTGCCCGACCTGTCCGGAAAGCGTGAGTTGCGGCAGCAAATTGGCATCGGCCACGCCGAGATTGGCCGAGGCCACGTGCAGCTGCGCCGCGGCAGCGCGGATATCGGGCCGCTGCGCGACGATGGCCGAAGGCAGGCTGACCGGCACATCCGCCGGAAGCTGCAAATTGTCCAGCGTAAAATCCTGCGGCTTGAAATCGCCGGGGAACGTGCCAGCGTAGGCGGCGAGTTGGTTCTGCGCCTGGGCAAGCTGGGATTCCAGCGGCGGCAGCGTCGCCTCTTGCTGGGCGAGCTGGGCCTGCTGCTGCAACACCTGCGCCTGCGCCACGCCCCCGAGGCTTACCTGGGTTTGCAGAATGCCGAGCAGCTCCCGTTCCGACTCGATGACCTGATTGGTGGCGTCGATCTGCGCCCGCAGCGAGGCGACAGTCACCGCCGAGGTGACGATATTGGCAGTGAGCGTGAGATACGCGGCCTCCAGTTCGTCGCGCTGATATTCGGCCTGGGCCGCCAGCCCTTCCACGCTGCGGCGCGAGGCGCCCCAGAGATCGACTGTGTAGGAGACGGAGAGCGAGGCGTTGTACAGCGTGTAGGGCGCGAGCGGCTCTTCCGTGTTGCTGTTGCCAAAGCCGGCCACGGCGGAGGTAGAAGGCTGATCCCGCTGCGCGCTGAGCGCGCCGGAGACGCTGGGCAGCAGCACTCCTTCGCCTGCGCGCGTGTTTTCCTCGGCCTCCAGCAAAGTTGCCTGCGCGGCGGTGAGGCTCGGGTTGTTGGCAAGCGCCGTGGTGATCAGCGCGTTGAGCTGCGGGCTGTGATACAGCGTCCACCAATCCCCGGCGATATCCGCGCCGGGGCTGAAATGTTGCGCCACGCCGCCGGCGGCCTCCGTGGCGGAAGGCAGGGGCGCCGGCGTCAGCGGCGCATTCGGCGCCGCGGGCGTGCGGAAATTCGGCCCGACGGCACACCCCGGCAAAGCCAGCGCAAGCGCCACGCGGGAGACTGCCCTGCGGAAACTCTTTGGTTTCATGCTGATCAGCTACCGGCCTTTCCGGCGACCGTCAAGAACGCTTCCCCAACGTTGCTTTCCGTAACGGAAACTTGAAAGTTTCCACTATTGGCGGCATAAGGAGGTATGTCGGATCATGATCCTAATAAAAAAACAAAGTTAACAATAGAAAAACAAAATGTAGACGCGGATACGGATCCGCGCCTGCTCGCGCTATTCGAGGCGGCGGAAAGCGTGTTCCTCGCCAAGGGCTACCACGCGGCGACGATGAACGAGGTGGCGAAAGCCGCCGGCATGTCGAAAAAGACCGTCTATACCTTGATCGAATCGAAAGCCGACCTGTTCTCCTCGCTGCTGGCGCATCACCATTCCCTGCTGAAATTCCCCGAACCCGAGCCCGACTGGACACCGCAAGACATCCTCGTCTCTCACTTGCTTACCCTCGCGCGCTTCCTGCTCTCCGCCTCGCAGATCGCCATCTTGCGGCTGATCATGGCGGAATACACGCATAGCCCGGATTTTGGCCGGGTATTCCTGCGGAACCGCGTGATAAAGGCCAAGGCGAAGCTTGAAACCCGCCTGAGCGACTTGGCGCTGAACCATGGCTTCTGCATCCCCGACGCCAAGGAGTCCTCGGCCATGCTGTTCGGCATGGCAATCGGCGAGTTCCATCTTGGCATACTCGTCGGCTTCCGTGCCCCGCCAAGCAAGCAGGCGCTGGAAGCGCGCGTACGCCGCGCGGTGGAGATCTTCTGCGCGGGCTGCGGCCCGGGCGGCGCTATCCCCCCGTTACCGACATATGGCGAGCCGTCGCCGCGCGGGTGATGTCGAAATCGTGTCCCTTCGGCTTGCGCGCGATGGCGGCCGCGATAGCCGCCTCCAGCGCCGCGTCATCGGCTCTGGCGCGCAGCGGGGCGCGCAAATCCGCCGCGTCCTCCTGCCCCAGGCACATGTAGAGCCGGCCAGTGCAGGTCACCCGCACGCGGTTGCAGGCTTCGCAGAAATTATGGCTAAGCGGGGTAATGAACCCCAGGCGCTGCCCAGTCTCGGCCACCTGCACGTAGCGCGCCGGGCCTCCCGTGGCGTAAGAGCTTGGGAGCAGCGTCCAGTCTCGCTCCAGCCGGGCCCGGACCTCTGGGAGCGGCAGATGCGTCTCCGCCCGGTATTCCACCTCGCCCATGGGCATGCTCTCGATCAGGCAGAGGTCGAATTTCCGCTCTCCGCACCAGGCGAGCATGGCGCTGATCTCGTGCTCGTTGACCCCGCGCAGCGCCACCGTGTTGATCTTCACGGCCAGCCCCGCCGCCGCCGCCGCCTCGATCCCCGCCACCACCTGGGAGAATTCCCCCCGGCGCGTGACGGCGGCGAATTTCTCCGGGTCCAGCGTGTCCAGGCTGACATTGATGCGCTTCACACCCGCTGCCGCGAGGCCCTTGGCATACTGGGCAAGCTGCGAGCCGTTGGTAGTGAGGGTCAGTTCCTCCAGCCCAGCACCCAAGTGCCGCCCCAGCGCCTCGATAAGGCGCATCACATCCCGCCGCACCAGCGGCTCGCCGCCGGTAAGCCGGATCTTGCGCACACCAAGCCGGATGAAAGCCGCGCAGAGCCGCTCCAGCTCCTCCAGGCTGAGCAGCTCAGCCTTGGGCAGGAAGCGCATGTCCTCGGCCATGCAATAGGTGCAGCGGAAATCGCAGCGATCCGTCACCGAGACGCGGAGATAACTTACAGTACGGCCAAACGGGTCAATCATTCCCGCTAAATCGGGGGAAACCCACCCCGTTGCAAGTCCTCGTCGCCGTCCACCTTGTCCAAAGCCACTACGTCCGTGTCGATCAGCACCTTGCCTGCGTTCTCGAACATCACCGTCACGCGGTTGCCTATGGCGCTTTGCACCTGCCCCAGCCCCCATTCGGGCTGGCGCGGGTGGCGGACATAATCGCCGGGGGAGAACTCAGATCGTTCCATGGCAAGCCTCCACCAACTCGCGCATATGCGCCGGGACGGGGGCCGTGGCCTCCACGGGCGGATCCACCGGCAGCAGAATATGCCGGGCCAGCAGATGCAACCGCCCGGCCCCGCCGCCATACACCGCATCGCCGATGATCGGGTGGCCAAGTGCCGCCGCATGGGCGCGGATCTGGTGCGTGCGGCCGGTCCTGGGGTGGAACTCCACCAGCGCCGTTGCGCCGTTCTCGCCAAGCACCCGGTACGCCGTCACCGCCGCCTCGCCCGCCGGGTCCGGCGCCATTTTCCAGGCACGGCCCTGTGTATGCTTGGCCAAAGGCTTGTCGATGATGCCCTCTCTCTGAATGGGCACGCCCACAACCACAGCCCAGTAGGTCTTTTGCGCCTGCCCGGTGGCGAAGAGCCGTTGCGCCTCCGCCAGAAAGCTCTTCTTGAGCGCGATGACGAGGCAGCCCGCCGTATCCCGGTCCAGCCGGTGGGCGAGCCAGGGGCCGTTCTTCCCCTGCCGCCATTGCGGGAAGAAATCCTCCACGCTCGGCCCGCCAGCCCGCCCCGGATATACGGGCAGCCCGGCAGGCTTGTCGATCACCAGGGCGCTTCGGTCCTGGTAGAGGATATTCATCCGCGCAGGCGCTCGGGCACTTTAAGCCCCAGCCTGACGGGGATGTCCCATTCCTCACAGGCGCGGCGGTATTCCACAAAGCCCGCCGCCAGGTAGTTGGGCAGCGCGCGCGGATGGTCGGCCGAGCAGGTATTCACCGTCATGCCCGCAAGATGGCTGGACGCGCCTATGAACACGGAGTCCACCGCCGCGTCGAGGAATTTCCGCCCCAGCCCGCGGCCGACATACTCCTGCTTCAGGCCGAAATAATTGAGGTTGACGAAGGGCCACTGCCCGGCATCGGTCTCGAAGAACCCGGCATCCTGGCCATTCACGCGCAACACGAAGATGGAGACCCGTGGACTGGCGAGGTGCCGCGCCAACTGCGCATCCGGCATCATCCGCCGCAGCCACCACAGCCAGGGTCCGCCGACATCGTTGTAAAGGCGGCGGTATTCCGGCACGGAAAGCCGTTCGCGCGTCAGCGTCACCCCCGGCGGCATGATCGCCGGTGGGCGTTCCGGGGCGCGCAGCATGCGCAGGAACACAACAGTGACGAGGGCGCGTTCCGTCGCCTCACCAGGCAACGGGCGCGCATAGTCGAGAATGTCAGCCATTAATCGTCCAGGAAGCTGCGCAGCTTGCGGCTCCGCGAGGGGTGCTTCAGCTTGCGCAGCGCCTTCGCCTCGATCTGGCGGATACGCTCACGGGTAACGTTGAACTGCTGGCCGACTTCTTCCAGCGTGTGGTCGGTGTTCATGCCGATGCCGAAACGCATGCGCAGCACGCGCTCCTCACGCGGGGTGAGGGAGGAGAGCACACGCGTCGCCGCCTCGCGCAGATTGGCCTGCACCGCGGCATCCAGCGGAATGATCGCGCCCTTGTCCTCGATGAAGTCGCCGAGATGGCTGTCCTCCTCGTCGCCGATCGGGGTTTCCAGCGAGATCGGCTCCTTGGCGATCTTGAGCACCTTGCGCACCTTTTCCAGCGGCATGCCGAGCTTCTCGGCCAGCTCCTCCGGCGTCGGCTCGCGGCCGATCTCGTGCAGCATCTGGCGGCTGGTGCGGACCAGCTTGTTGATCGTCTCGATCATATGCACCGGGATACGGATGGTGCGCGCCTGGTCGGCAATCGAGCGGGTGATCGCTTGGCGGATCCACCACGTCGCGTAGGTGGAGAACTTGTAGCCACGGCGGTACTCGAATTTATCCACCGCCTTCATCAGCCCGATATTGCCCTCCTGGATCAGGTCCAGGAACTGCAGGCCACGATTGGTGTACTTTTTGGCGATCGAGATCACGAGCCGCAGATTGGCCTCGATCATCTCCTTCTTCGCGCGGGTGGAGTCACGCTCGCCGCGCGAAACGGTGGTGTAAACGCGCCGGAACTCCTCGATCGGCAAACCGGCCTCGGCGGCCACCTTGCCGATCTGCGCGCGCAGCTCACCCGCCTGCCCCTCGTGCTTCTTGGCAAAGTCCTTCCAGCCCTTGCCCGGCAGCTCGGAGACGTAATTCACCCAGCCCGGATCCATCTCGCGGCCACGGTAATGCTGCAGGAATTCCTCGCGCGTCACCTTGGTGTTTTCAGCGAGACGCAGCAACTGGCCTTCCAGCCCGTTCAGGCGCTGGTTCAGCACCTTCAGCTGGGCCACCAGCTCCTCGATGCGGTTATTGTGCAGACGGATCTGCTCGACCTTGGCCACCAGCTCGTCGCGCAGCTTCTCGTACGTCTTCTCGGAGCGGGAATTCACGTCCCCGCCGGCGGTGAGGTTGTCCAGGCGCTTGGTCTGGAGCTTGGCCAGCTTCTCGTAGAGCTTTTCGATCTCCTCGAAGTGCTGGAAGATCTCCGGCTTCAGCTTCTCTTCCAGCGCGGAGAGGGACATGCCGGCACCTTCGCCCTCCTCGTCCTCCTCCACGTCCTCGGACGCCTCGAAATCGGCCTCGACCGGCTCGGCGCCGCTCTGCATGGCTTCTAGGTCGATCACGTCGCGCAGCAGCACACGGCCGTTATTCAGCGCCTCGTGCCAAGCGATGATGGCGCGGAAGGTGAGCGGGCTTTCGCACAAGCCCCGGATCATCATGTCCCGCCCGGCCTCGATGCGCTTGGCAATGGCGATCTCGCCCTCGCGCGAGAGCAACTCCACCGACCCCATCTCGCGCAGATACATGCGCACCGGGTCGTCGGTGCGGGAAACGGCGCTCTCGGAGATATTGCCGGCCTGCTCCTCGTCCTCGGCCAGCTCTTCCTTGGGGGCAGCGGCGGCCTCGGCTTCCTCGCCCTCCTCGCTCTCCACCACCTGGATGCCCATCTCGTTGAGCATCGCCATAATGTCCTCGATCTGCTCCGAGGAATTCTGCTCCGCGGGCAGAACGGCGTTCAGCTCATCAAAGGTGATGTAGCCGCGCTCCTTGCCCTTGGCGATCAGGCGCTTTACGGCTGCGGATTGGGTGTCTAGCACATTGGCGTCGGCCTCGGCTTCGGGGGCGGCGGTCTCAGTGGTATTCGCGGGCTTGATTGCCATGGTCAGGCGGTACTCCGGGGTATAAGCGGCTCGTATATTTTACAACTCAACAGGTAGGCAATAAGCTTGCCTTTTTAAGGGTCAGGAATCGGGTGTTCCTGCCTCACCAGCACGGGCGGCGGCCAATAACTCGTTGTATTTCATTAATCTGACGCAGGCGGCCTGATCGTCAGGGTGAGCCAGCCAGAAGGCTTGGGCCTCGTCACGCTGCGCCCGCAACATGTCGATACTGAAATCCATCAGGCTATACCAACTCCACCAAGACTGCGCGGCTTCCGCCGGGCTCGCATCCGGGGCCAAGCGATACTCGGACGCGGCCTGCGATTGCAGCGCCCGCGCCTGCTCGGCCAAACCGAGGCTTTCCAAATGGGTTAACAGATTCGCCGAGTCAAGATGTTTTGCATGGGCTGCGAAATCATGCAGGGCGTGGCGGAGCCTCTCGTCCTCGGGCGGCAGGGGCACATGGGCGAAAGCCTCCTCCACGTCGTGGACCAGGATGGGGTGCGCCAGCAGCGTGGCCAGCATCAGCCGGGCGCGGCGCAGCTCGGCGGCCGCGGCGTCGGGGGCCTGGCGCGGCGGCAGAGGGACGGGCTTGGGCACATCCCGCCCCTTCTGGCCAGGACGGAACGGGACCTGCGGCCTGCCCACGCGGCGCTCGTCATAATACCGGCCGCGCAGATGCTGCCGGTATTCGGCGCCCAGGGTCCTGTCCGGGATCATCCCGGCCAGCTCGTCCAGCCGGTGCAGGAAGGCGGCACGGCCCTCCGGCGTAGTGCGCTTTTGGGTCGCGGCCAGCATGTCATACAGCGCGGCGGAAAGCGGCTGGGCCTTGTCCAGCTCCGCCTGGAATGCTGCCGCCCCGCCACGGCGGATCAGGCTGTCCGGGTCGTCCTTGGCTGGCAGGCGAAGCAGACGCAACGAGCGCTCGGGCGTAAGATGCGCCAGCGCCAGCTCCACCGTTTTCAGCGCGGCACGCTGCCCGGCGGCGTCGCCGTCGAAGCAGATCACCGGCTCGGGCGAGAGCTTCCAGATCTCCTCCAGATGCTCCTCCGTCAGCGCCGTGCCGAGCGGCGCCACCGCCCCGCCAAACCCCGCCTGGGAGAGGGCGATGACATCCATATATCCTTCAACAACAATAAGCTGCGCGCATTTTCTCACGGTCTCGCGCGCGAAGTTCAGCCCGTAAAGCGAGCGCCGCTTGGAAAAGACCGGCGTCTCCGGCCCGTTGACGTATTTGGGCTGGCCATCGCCCATGATCCGCCCGCCGAAGCTGAGCATCGCCCCGCGCTTGTCGCGGATCGGGAACATCACGCGCCCGAAGAACATGTCCACCGCGCCGTGGTCGCCCTGCTTCATCAGCCCGGCCTCGATCAGCTGGTCCGGCTTGATGTTCTGGCCGCGCAGGGCCGTGGCCAGGGCGCCCCTGCCCTCGCCGGACCAGCCCAGGCCGAACTTGCGGATGGTTGCGTCCGTCAGGCCACGCCCGCGCAGATATTCCAGCGCCGCCCGCCCCTCGGGCACCGCCAGCCAGGCCTGATACTGCCGCGCGGCGGCCTCCAGCACGTCGGAAAGGCCCGCGCGGCGCGCTTCCGCCTCGGCGGCCTGCGGTGTCGGCTTGGGTACCTGCATACCCGCTTGGCGGGCCAGTTCCTCCACCGCCTCCATGAAGGAGGCGCCGGTGGTCTTCATGATAAAGGTGATGACATCCCCATGCTCGCCGCAGCCGAAGCAGTGGTAATGGTCGTCATACACGTAAAAGGAAGGCGTCTTTTCCCCATGGAAGGGGCAACACCCCTTCCAGTCCCGGCTGGAGCGGGTGAGCTTGACCGTGCGCCCGATCACCGTGCGGATCGGGGCGCGCGACCTCAGCTCGTCGAGAAAATTCGCCGGAAGCGCCATACTCTAACCGGCGAGCGCGGCCTTCACCGCGGCGGAAGCCACGGCCATGTCCAGCGCTGCGCCATGCTTGGCCTTCAGCGCGCCGATCACCTTGCCCATATCCTTGGGCGAAGCGGCGCCGGTGGCGGCAACCGCCTCCTTGATCGCGGCCTCAAGCGCCTCGCCTTCCAGCGTCTGCGGCAGGAATTCGGAGATCACGGCGATCTCGTGCTCCTCCTTGGCGGCCAGCTCCTCGCGCCCGCCCTGGCGGTACAACGCCACGGAATCCCGGCGGGATTTGATCATCGAGCGCAGCATGGCGAAGATTTCCTCGTCCGGCACCTGGTCCACGCCCTTCGGCCGGGCGGCGATGTCCGTGTCCTTCAGCTTGGCCTGGATCATGCGCAGCGCCGAGGTGCGCTCTGCGTCGCGGGCCAGCATCGAGGCTTTCACAGCGGCGGTAATGTCTTCACGTAGACTCATTTTTCTACTCCTGCGGAAAAAAATTCCGGCATGATATATCAGCGTTGAGGATGGAGCAAAATTCCGCTAGAGAGCCGCCATGCAAACGCCCATCGATGAAATCCTGCGCCGCCTCGGCGGCAACGAAGCCGCCGCCACCCTGACCGGCGTCTCTCCCGAGGCCGTCCGCAAGTGGCGGAGCAGCAATGCCATCCCACCGCGCCATTGGCCAGCCATCATGGGCGCAACCGGGCTTACGATGGAAGAGCTTTCCGCTCCGACCGAGAGCGAGGTGCCCCAAAGCGCCACCGCCGCCCTGGTGCTGGCCGATGGCAGCGTGTTCTGGGGGCGCGGCTTCGGCGCGCATGGCGTGAGCGAACCCTCCGAGCTGTGCTTCAACACCGGCCTCACCGGCTACCAGGAGACATTGACCGACCCCTCTTATGCCGGGCAGATCATCACCTTCACCTTCCCCCATATCGGCAATGTCGGCACCACTGCCGAGGATATGGAAGCCGGGCGGATTTTCGCCCGCGGCCTGGTGGTGAAGGAGGATTTCACCGCGCCGTCCAATTACCGCTCGGAGGCTGATCTGGGCGCGTGGCTGAAGAAAATGGGCATCCCCGGCATTGCCGGCGTGGATACGCGGGCGCTGACCCTGCGTATCCGCGACCTCGGCGCGCCGAACGCCATTCTGGCCTACCCGGAAGACGGCAAGTTCGACCTCAAGGCCCTGGCCGCGCAGGCCGCCGCCTGGAGCGGGCTGGAAGGGCTGGACCTCGCTAGGGAAGTCTCCTGCACACAGTCCTACGAGTGGACCGGCGGCACCTGGAGTTGGGAGCATGGCTTCTCCTCCCCCGAGCCGCAATTTAACGTCGTGGCCGTGGATTTCGGCGCCAAGCGCAACATCCTGCGCTCCCTGGCGAGCGCTGGGTGCAAGGTGACAGTGGTGCCCGCGACCTCCACCGCGGAGGATATTCTGCGCCACAAGCCCGATGGCGTGTTTTTGTCGAATGGTCCTGGCGACCCGGCAGCAACCGCCGTTTATGCCGTGCCTGCCATCCAGGGCGTGATGGATGCAGGCGTGCCGATTTTCGGCATCTGCCTCGGACACCAATTGCTGGCCACCGCGCTCGGCGGCAAGACCTTTAAACTGGAGCGCGGGCATCGCGGCGCCAACCAGCCGGTGAAGGACCTCACCACCGGCAAGGTGGAGATCACCTCGCAGAACCATGGCTTCGCGGTGGACGAGAAGTCTTTGCCCGAGGGCGTGGAAGTCACACATGTCTCGCTGTTCGATGGCTCGAACGAAGGCATCGCCTGCAAGGCCAAGCGCGTATTCTCGGTGCAGTACCACCCCGAGGCCAGCCCCGGGCCGTCTGACAGCGCGTATCTGTTCAAGCAGTTTGTCGAGATGCTGGGGTGATCGACGGATGGAATTAAAGCGCGCGGAGGTAGCTATAGGGATCTTAGGTGTACTTTGCGGTCTCTCAGGAGCTGCAAACGACACATTCACCAATCTCTGGACGCCTATTTACTACTTTTTCGGCGCCTTGTTTCTCCTTGGTTGCGCTAGTGTCGGGATGTATCTCGAGAGCCGCAGGCCTTTTGGATCTCGTCTTCCACCTCTACCGCCTCTCGAGAAAATTCTCGGCGGGGCCTGCTTATTCCTTGGCGCAGATACGTTTAGCTACCTTGTTTTGCGCGCTCTAATTCAAGGGTTTTTCTTCATTTTTTGAAGCGCCCTGAAAATCACAGGACTTTTAACACAATGCCCAAACGCACAGACATCAAGAGCATCATGATCATCGGCGCTGGGCCGATCGTCATCGGCCAGGCCTGCGAGTTCGACTATTCCGGCGCGCAGGCCTGCAAGGCGCTGCGCGAGGAGGGCTACCGCGTCATTCTCGTCAACTCCAACCCGGCGACGATCATGACCGATCCGTCGCTCGCGGATGCGACCTATATCGAGCCCATCACCCCGGAGATGGTCGAGAAGATCATCGCCAAGGAGAAGCCAGACGCGCTGCTGCCCACCATGGGCGGGCAGACGGCGCTTAACACCGCCATGAGCCTTGCCAAGTCCGGCGCGCTGGAGCGGCTCGGCGTGGAGCTGATCGGCGCCAAGGCCGAGGTGATCGACCGCGCCGAGGACCGGCTGAAATTCCGCGACGCGATGGCGGAAATCGGCGTCATGGGCCCGCGCAGCGCGATCGCCCACAACAAGGAAGAAGCTGCGGCAGCGCTGGAAGTCGTCGGCCTGCCGGCGGTCATCCGCCCGTCCTTCACCCTCGGCGGCACGGGCGGCGGCATCGCCTATAACCGCGAAGAATTCTTCGAGATCTGCGCTTCCGGCATCGATGCTTCGCCCACCCACGAAGTGCTCGTGGAAGAATCCGTGCTCGGCTGGAAGGAATACGAGTTCGAGGTGGTGCGCGATTCCGCGGATAACTGCATCATCATCTGCTCCATCGAGAATATCGACCCGATGGGCGTGCACACGGGCGATTCCGTCACCGTCGCGCCTGCCCTCACGCTGACGGACAAGGAATTCCAGATCATGCGCGATGCCTCCATCGCGTGCCTGCGCCGCATCGGCGTGGATACCGGAGGCTCCAACGTGCAGTTCGGCATCAACCCCGTCGATGGCCGCATGGTCGTCATCGAGATGAACCCGCGCGTCTCGCGCTCCTCGGCGCTGGCCTCCAAGGCCACGGGCTTCCCGATCGCAAAGATCGCCGCCAAGCTCGCCGTGGGCTACACGCTGGACGAGTTGCAGAACGACATCACCAAGGCTACGCCTGCGAGCTTCGAGCCGGTGATCGACTACGTGGTGATCAAGATCCCCCGCTTCACCTTCGAGAAATTCCCCGGCACCCCGGCGCTGCTCTCCACCTCCATGAAGTCGGTGGGCGAGGCGATGGCCATTGGCCGCAATTTCGCGGAAGCCCTGCAGAAGGGCCTGCGCTCACTGGAAACCGGCCTCTCCGGCCTGGATGAAATCGACGCGCCCGGCGACGGCACGCCCGACGCCTTCAAGGCAGCACTTTCCACGCCCCGCCCGGACCGCCTGCTTATCGCGGCGCAGGCTTTGCGCGCTGGCCTCTCCGTCGAGGACATCCACGCCACCTGCAAGTTCGACCCCTGGTATCTGCGACAGATGCAGCAGATCATCGCGGCCGAGCGCGAGGTGAAGGCGCATGGGCTGCCGCGTGACGCGCACGGGTTCCGCCACCTCAAGGCGCTGGGCTTTGCCGACAAGCGCCTGGCCGAACTGACCGGCCAAAAGGAAACCGCCGTCACCGCCGCGCGGCTCAAGCTTGGCGTGACCCCGGTGTATAAGCGCATCGACACCTGCGCCGGCGAATTCGCCTCCGCCACCTCCTACATGTACGGCACGTTCGAGGGCTCCTACGGCGCCCCAGTTTGCGAGGCGGACCCCTCCGAGAAGCAGAAGGTCGTCATCCTCGGCGGCGGGCCGAACCGCATCGGCCAGGGCATCGAGTTCGACTATTGCTGCGTCCACGCCGCTTATGCCCTGCGTGAGGCCGGGTACGAGACCATCATGGTTAACTGCAACCCGGAGACCGTCTCTACCGACTACGACACCTCGGACCGGCTGTATTTCGAGCCGCTGTTCGCCGAGGACGTGATCTCCCTGCTGCGCAAGGAGCAGGAGAAGGGCACGCTTCTGGGCTGCATCGTGCAGTATGGCGGGCAGACGCCGCTGAAGCTCTCCCAGGCGCTGGAAGCCGCGAACATCCCCATCCTCGGCACCTCCGCAGATGCCATCGACGTGGCCGAGGACCGCGAGCGCTTCCAGGCGCTGCTGAAGCGCCTCGGCCTGCGCCAGCCCGAGAACGGCATCGCCCGCTCCGTCGAGCAGGCCGAGGCCATCGCAGATCGCATCGGCTACCCCATCATCATCCGCCCCTCCTACGTGCTGGGCGGTCGCGCCATGGAGATCGTGTACGACCGCACCGGCCTGAACCGCTATATGCGCGAGGCTGTGCGCGTCTCCGGTGAGAACCCGGTGCTGATCGACCGCTACCTGAACGAAGCCTCCGAAGTGGACGTGGACTGCATCTGCGACGGCGAGACCGTGTATGTCGCGGGGGTGATGGAACACATCGAGGAAGCCGGCATCCATTCCGGCGACTCCGCCTGCTCCATCCCGCCCTACTCGCTCTCGCCCGCCATCGTCGCCGAGTTGCGTGCCGAGACGGTGGCCATGGCCAAGGCGCTCGGCGTGGTTGGGCTGATGAACGTGCAATACGCGATCCAGAACGACACGATCTACGTGCTGGAAGTTAACCCGCGCGCCTCGCGCACGGTGCCGTTCGTCGCCAAGGCGACCGGCGTGCCGGTGGCGAAGATCGGCGCGCTGGTCATGGCGGGCGCCAAGCTCGCCAGCTTCAACCTGGATGACTCCATCAGCCCGCGCCACGTGGCGGTGAAGGAGGCGGTGTTCCCCTTCGCCCGCTTCCCCAATGTGGACACGCTGCTCGGGCCCGAGATGAAATCCACCGGCGAGGTGATGGGGCTGGACACCAACTTCGCCCGCGCCTTCGCCAAGGCGCAGCTCGGCGCCGGGGTCTCCCTGCCGCTCAAGGGCGCGGCCTTCGTCTCGGTAAAGGATGCCGACAAGGCCGCCATCGTGCCCGTGGCGCGGCGCCTCTCGGAGCTGGGCTTCGCCATCGTGGCAACGGGCGGCACCGCCAAGTGCATCGCGGATGCCGGTATCCCGGTAAAGCGGGTAAACAAGGTGCTGGAAGGGCGCCCGCATTGCGTGGACGCCATCCGCTCCGGCGAGATCCAGCTCATCATCAACACCGCCTCTGGCGCGCAGTCGGTGGCGGACAGCTTCGACATCCGCCGCTCGGCGCTGACCCACGGCGTGCCGAATTTCACCACCATCGCCGGGGCGCGGGCAGCGGCGCATGCCATCGCGGCACTGAAATCTGGCACCCTTGAAGTCGCGCCGCTTCAGTCGTACTTTGCCAAACCTTTCTAGAACCTTGCCGGCTGCCGGCCGGCGGGGGGCTTTGTGTTGACCCTTAACCCCATCGGGGGCTGCGGCCCTTGAGGAGAAAAAGTGCAGAAATTCCCCATGACCGCGGCAGGTCTCGCGGCGCTCGAAGATGAATTGCGGCACCTGAAGGCGGTTGAACGCCCGGCGATCATCCGTGCCATTGCCGAGGCCCGTGCCCATGGCGACCTCTCCGAGAACGCGGAATACCATGCCGCGCGCGAACGCCAATCCTTCATCGAGGGCCGTATTGCCGAGCTGGAGGAGATTACCTCCGCCGCCGAGGTCATCGACCCCGCCTCCCTCTCCGGGGATACGGTGAAGTTCGGCGCCACTATTCTGCTGGTTGACGAGGATACTGAGCAGGAAGTGTCCTACCAGATCGTCGGCATGCACGAGGCGGACATCAAGCGTTCGCGCCTGTCCATTACCTCGCCTCTGGCCAAAGCGCTCATCTCCAAGCGCGTGGGGGATACCGTTGCGGTACCCGCGCCGGGCGGCGACCGCTCCTACGAAATCCTGAAAATCACCTACGGTTAAGCTGAAATGATCACCTTCGAGGACGTCCAGGCCGCGGCCTCGCGGATCCAGGGCGCGGTTCTGCGGTCTCCCTTCCTGCGCTCGGACGGGATTTCCCGCCTGACCGGGGCTGAGGTGTACATAAAGTACGACCATATGCAGGCCACCGGCGCTTTCAAGGAGCGCGGGGCGGCCAACCGCATCGCTCTGCTCACGGCCGAAGAGCGCAAGGCTGGCGTGGTAGCCATGTCCGCCGGCAACCATGCCCAGGCGGTGGCGCGGCACGCCCAGCGCGCGGGGATCAAGGCGACCATCGTCATGCCCCGCCACACGCCCGCCACCAAGGTAACACGCACCGCTTCCTGGGGCGCCAATGTGGTGCTGCACGGCGAGACGCTGGCCGAAGCCGCCGCCGAGGCGCACCGGCTGGAGGAGGAGGACGGGCTGTTCTTCCTGCACCCGTATGATGACCCCGGAGTGATCGCCGGCCAGGCCACCATGGCGCTGGAGATGTTCGAGGATCAGCCGGACCTGAACGCGATCATCGCGGCCACCGGCGGCGGCGGGTTGCTGGCCGGCACCGCCGTGGTGGCGCGCCACCTGCGCCCCGAATGCGAGGTATTGGGTGTCGAGGTCGAAAACTACGCCGCCTTCGCCCAGGCGCTGGCGGGCGAGGCGATCAGTGTCGGCGGGCCGACCATTGCCGAGGGCATCGCCGTGCGCGACATCGGGCAGCTTCCGCTGGCCATGCTGAAGGCGCTGGACGTGCCGGTGCTGGTGGTAAGCGAGCATGCCATCGAGCGCGGCATCGCCACGTTCGTCGAGAACGCCAAGCAGGTGACGGAAGGCGCTGGCGCCGCCGGCCTCGCCGCCCTGCTCTCCTTCCCCGAGCGCTTCAAGGGCAAGAAGGTCGGCATCTCCATCTGCGGCGGCAATATCGATGCGCGCATCCTCTCCAACACGCTCATGCGCTGCCTGCTGCGCGACGGGCGCATCCTGCGCCTGGTGCTGGAAATGCCGGACCGTCCCGGCATGCTGGCGGAAGTCGCCACGCGCATCGGCGCGCTAAGCGGTAACATCCTTGAGGTAGCGCATCACCGCCTGTTCTCCAGCCCGCATGTGCAGGACGCGCAGCTGGAGATTATGGTTGAGGCGCGCGACACGAGTCACGGCGAGGCCATCGAATCCTCTCTGGCGGAAGTTTTCGCGCTGCGGCGGCTTTAGTCCCTCCCGCCGAAGGGCTGGGGGATGCGATTGCCCCCCTGGCGCTCGAACATCCAGCCCGGATATTCCGGCGGAAGCGCACTTACTGCGTCAAGCTTTGCCAGCTCCTCGGGCGTCAGTTCCAGCGTGGCGGCGGCGAGGTTATCGTCGAGCTGAGGCACGGTCTTGGCGCCGATGATGATGCTCATCACGTGCCTCTTGGCGAGCAGCCAAGCCAGCGCCACCCGCGCCACCGAGACGCTATGCGCCTCCCCGACCTCGCGCATCGCGGCAATGCATGTCCAGGCGCGCTCCTTGTCCACGGGCGGGAAGTCGAAACTGGCCCGGCGTGAATCCTCGGGGGCTGGCGCACCGGGACCGTATTTGCCCGAAAGCAGGCCGCCGGCGAGCGGCGACCATACCATCAGCCCCAGCCCTTCCTCGTTGAGCATCGGCACCAGTTCGCGCTCCAGATCGCGCCCCGCGATGGAATAGTAGGCCTGCAGCGTGTCGAACCGCGCATAGCCGCGCAGCGCACTCACCCCCAGGGCCTTGGCGATGCGCCACGCCGCCCAGTTGGAGACCCCCACGTAACGTACCAGCCCCTGGCTCACCAGGTCATCGAGCGTGCGCAACGTCTCCTCAAGTGGTGTCACCGCGTCATGACCGTGGATCTGGTAGAGGTCGATGAAATCAGTCTGCAACCGCTCCAGGCTGCGCTTCACGCTATCCATGATATGCCCGCGCGAGGCGCCGCGCTCGTTCGGCCCTGGCCCAACCTCGCCGAACACCTTGGTGGCGAGCACCACGTCCGACCGCCTCACACCCAGGTTCCATAGCGCCTGGCCGGTAAGGCGCTCAGCCTCGCCCATGGAATAGACATCGGCGGTGTCAATGAAATTCACCCCTGCGGCAAGCGCGCGGGCAATGATGTCATCCACCTGAGACTGCCCGACCTGGCCGATGACCTTCCACCAGCCTGCATCGTCATTGCCGCCGAAGGTCATGGTCCCCAGGCAGATTTCCGAAACAAACAGACCAGTACGGCCTAATTGCTTGTATTTCATGGCTGTTCCCTTGCTGCTACCGCCAATAAATATAGGCGCTGAGCGGCAGGATAACAGCCTAGCCGCGCCGCCGCCCCAGCTCCGAGATAATCCCGTGCAGGGTGTTCAACTCCTGCCGCGTCACCTCGCCGCGGGTGAAGAAATGTCGCAGATTGCGCACCATGCCGGGGCGTTTCTGCTCATTGCGTAAAAAGCCCGACTCATCGCAGGCGCGGACGAGATGCGCCATGAAATTATCAAGCTCGCCCTTGGTCGCGGGCGCGGTCTCGTTCACCTGCAACTCACGCGGCGGCAGTTCCGGCGTGCGCGCCAGCCACCATTCATAGCCGAACACCATCACCGCCTGGGCGAGGTTGAGCGACATGAAGTCAGGATTGAGGTCGTAACGGATCAAACTATCCGCGCAGGCGATATCCTCGTTATCAAGCCCGGTGCGCTCCGGCCCGAACAGCACGCCAGTTTTCAATCCACGCTGGCCAGCAGCCACGATTTCCGCAGCACCGCCGCGCGCGGTGAGCACGGGCTTGATGATATGGCGCGGGCGCGGACATGTGGCGAAGACGCGGTGCAGATCCGCAACCGCTTCCGGCACGGTGCCAAACACCTTGGCGTTGTCCAGGATGCGGTGCGCGCCGGAGCCCGTGACCCAGGCGCGCTGAAGCGGCCAGCCATCGCGCGGCGCGACAATGCGCAGATGAAACAAGCCGCCATTGCCCATGGCCCGCGCCACCGCGCCGACATTCTCGGCCAGTTGCGGACGCACGAGAATCACCACCGGCGAGGGCTCGATTGGGTGCAGTTCCGCACCACCGTCACGGCCGGTCATTACGATTTCCGCAGCTTGTAGGTGCCGCCCGGGCCGTCTTCGATGGTAGCACCGAGTTTGGCAATCTCGTCGCGCAGACGGTCGGATTCCGCAAAGTCCTTACGCTTACGGGCCTCGACGCGTGCCGCCGCCAGGGCCTGCACCTCGGCCGGAATATCGCCCGCGAACCAGTCTTCCGGCGCCACATTCAGCAGTCCCAGCGCCTGCCCGGCGGCGCGCATCGCCCCGGCGGCGGTGGCATCACCGGCCAGCGCGGCATCGGCCAGGCTGTGCAACCCGGCGAGCGCGCCCGGCGTGTTGAGGTCATCCAGAAGCGGCTCCAGCACGCATTCAGGAATTTCTGCCGCCGCCTTAACATCCGGGTGCTTCTCCAGCGCGCGGTAGAAGCGATCCAGCTCCTTGCGCGCTTCGGTCAGCCCGGCATCGGAGAAATCCAGCGTCGAACGGTAATGCGAGCGCATCAGCAGCAGCCGCACCGCCTCGCCCGGCGCGGTCTCCAGCACGTCGTGCAGCACTTTGAAATTGCCGAGAGATTTGCTCATCTTCTCGCCATTCACCAGCAGCATGCGGTTATGCACCCAGACCTTGGCGAAATGCGAGCCGGGGAAGGCACAGCAAGACTGCGCAATCTCGTTCTCATGATGCGGGAAGATCAAATCATCCCCGCCGCCATGAATATCGAAATCCGTGCCCAGATGGCGCCATGACATCGCGGAGCATTCGATATGCCAGCCCGGACGGCCACGCCCCCAGGGGCTGTCCCAGCCCGGAAGGTCCTGCGTGGAGGGCTTCCACAGCACAAAGTCCCCGGCGTCGCGCTTATATGGCGCCACATCCACCCGCGCACCGGCGATCAGTTCATCCGGCGTGCGGCCGGAGAACTTGCCGTAATCCGGGTCTGAGGCGACGGAAAACAGCACGTGCCCATCCGCCACATAGGCATGGCCATTGGCGATCAGGCGTTCGACGATGTCGATGATCTCGCCCAGATGCTCAGTGGCGCGCGGCTCGATATCGGGGGGCAGCGCGTACAGGGCGCCCATATCCTCGTGATACCAGCGGATCGGGCCTTCGGTGACCTGCTCGATGGGCAGGCCGCGCTCCTTGGCGCGGGCGTTGATCTTGTCGTCAATGTCCGTGATGTTCCGGACATACGTGACCTTTGGGTACAGCCCGCGCAGGAGGCGGATCAGGATGTCGAAGATCACCACGTTGCGCGCATTGCCGATATGCGCGCGGTCATACACGGTCGGCCCGCAGAGATAGGCCCGCACATTAGCGGGATCGATCGGGGTGAAAACCTCTTTGGTCCGGGTCCGGGTATTGTAGAGCGTCAGCTGGTTCATGGGCGCTGTTTCGGCGGGTTTGGGCTCCAAATCAAGCCGCATTGATTTTTCCCGCCCGGCGCTGCCAGATAGAGCCATGCAAAAGATTCTCGACACCGTGGACGCCCAGCTCGAAACCTCCCTGGAGCGCCTGTTCGCCTTCCTGCGCATCCCCAGCATCAGCGCCCAGCCCGGGCATGCGGCAGATTGCCGCAAGGCCGCCGAGTGGGCGCGCGATACGCTGGCGGGCATGGGCTTTGCCGCGCGGCTGTCGGAAACCTCGGGGCTGCCCGGCGTGATCGCCACTAACCACGAGGCCGGGCCTGAAGCCCCCCATGTGCTGTTCTACGGCCATTACGATGTGCAGCCGGCCGACCCGCTGGAGCTGTGGAACTCCGATCCGTTCGACCCGCAACTCGTCGATGGTCCGCGCGGCAAGCGCATCATCGCCCGCGGGGCGGTGGACGACAAAGGCCAGGTCGTCAGCTTCCTGGAGGCCGTGCGCGCGCATCTGGCCGTGAACGGCAAGCTCTCCGTGCGCCTGACGGTGCTGCTGGAGGGCGAGGAGGAAAACGGCAGCCCGTCGCTGGCGGAACTGCTGACTAATGAGCGTGAGGCGCTGGCCGCCGATTTCGTCTATGTCGCCGACACCAATATGTGGGACTTCCAGACCCCGGCCATCACCACCTCACTGCGTGGCTTGGCAGCCATCGAGGTCCGGCTGCACGGGCCGAAGCGCGACCTGCATTCCGGCCTGTTCGGCGGCATCGCGCTGAACCCGATCCAGGCGCTGGTAAGCATCCTGGGTGAGCTCAAGGACGGCACCGGGCGCATCCAGATCCCCGGCTTCTATGATGGCATCTCTCCCGTCTCCCCGGCACAAGTGGAAAACTGGGCCGGGCTTGGCTTCGACGCTACAGCGTTTCTTGGCGATGTCGGTCTTTCCACCCCGGCAGGCGAGACTGACCAGCTTCCTCTCGCCCAACTCTGGGCCCGGCCGACGGCGGAAATGAACGGTATCTATGGCGGCTATCAGGGCGAGGGCAGCAAGACGGTCATCCCCGCCCATGCTACGGCCAAGCTCACCTTCCGCCTCGTCGCCGGGCAGGACCCGCACAAGGTGCTGGAGAATTTCGAACGCTTCGTCACCGAGCGCCTGCCCCCCGATGCCCGGGCCGAGTTCCTCCGTGGCGGCGCCGCTCCCGGCTTCAGCCTGAGTCCGAATGCGCCCTTCCTGCGTGCCGCCCAGGCCGCGCTGGCGGCCGAGTTCGGCAAGCCTGCCGCGCTGATCGGCTCGGGCGCATCCATCCCGGTGGTGGAGGCGTTCAAGACGCATCTGGGCCTGGACACACTGCTCGCTGGCTTTGGGCTAGACGATGACTGCATCCACTCCCCGAACGAGAAGTTTGATCTGGCCTGCTTCCACCGTGGTACCCGGGCCCATGCCCGGCTGCTTGGCGCCTTCGCCGGTCAACTGTAGCGGATCGCGTCCTTAATCATCTGCACGGCCCCGCCGGCGATCAGCGCCACGTCAAAGCGCGTCTCCTCGCGCGCCCATTCCGGGCGCGTGGCCAACGCCACACCGGCGGCTTCCAGCAGCCGCGCCTGCTGCCGGGCGGACACCGCATAGGCCGCCTCGGCAAGGCGCGGCCGCGCCTTTACCTCGATAAAAATCAGGCGCCGATCCTCCGCCACGACAAGATCGATTTCTCCGGCCTTGGTCCGGAGGCGCTGGGCCAGGATGGTGTACCCGGCGGCCTGAAGCTGTTCCGCCACCAGATCCTCGGCACCACGCCCCAGCGCCTGCGCCTCCCGGCGCCGAGCGAGTGTGTTAAGCGGCGACAAATTCGGGGCCAGTGGCGTTGCTCTCATGCCCCGATCTTTACAAAAAATTAGTTAATTTTTTCCTAACGCCTATCGCCACGTGCCGCGCGGCTGACCGGCGAATTCCTCGGCCAGCGCCAGCCCCAGGGCCAACAGCACCGGCCCCAGGAAAATCCCCAGCGCGCCGAACGTGATCGCCCCACCCAGCACGCCGATCAGCGTCACGGCATAAGAAAGCGAGGCACCGCGCGAGATCAGCCAGGGGCGCAGAATGGAATCCGCGCCACCGACAACGATGAAGCAGTATGCCGCCAGCAGCAGCGCGGCCACCGGGTGCCCGACCGCCAGCAAGTACAGGCTCGCTGGCACGTAAACCACCACCGCCCCCGCGGGCACGATGGAGATGATCCCCGCCAGCGTCGCCAGCAGCAACGGCTGGGGCGCATGAGCGGCCTCAAACCCGATGGCATAGAGCACACCCTGAAATGCCGCGGTACCGAGGATGCCGAACACCACGCCCCGCACCGTGGCGGCAACGAGCGTCAGCAAGTCATCTGTCCGGCTCTCATTGATGAGCCGCACCAGCAGCAGGCGTATGCGCGCCACGATCGCCTCCCCCGAAAGGAAGAAGAAATACGCAATGAACAGCGCCACCACCGTGCCGATCAGCCCATGCATCGCCTGCACCAGCAGCCGGAAGCCGGAATGAGCCAGCGTGCCGAGCACCGGCTGCATGGTGCTGGCCGCGCCGCCCAGATCATCCGCCGAATTGTTCCAGAAATCCGTCAGCAACCCGCCGACCAGCGGAATATGCTGCAAGAACGCCGGAGCCGGAGGCAAGCCGTTCTGGATCACGCCCTGCACCCAGCGCTCGCTCTCGCGCGCCTCGCGCGCTGCCAACAGCGCCAGATGCACCAGCGGCACCAGCACGATGCCGGCCACCACCAGCGTGATCACGAACGCCGCGACACTGGGGCGCGTATAGCGGCGAAGCCCGTCGAAAAGCGGCCAAAGGCAATAAACGAGAATTCCCGCCCACAGCATGGCCGGCAGAAATGGCAGCAGAATGAGCAGACACCCGATGCCGAGGGAAATCGCCAAAGCGAGCAGGATGATCCGGTCAAGTTTCATGGTCCGGTGATGCCTGAGGTTCCCCCTTCCCCGCAAGCCCTGGTCGTATTGCGACGATTCTCATCAACCAGCCCTGGTTCGGCATTTTTCGGCATTTACGCCAGCCTGAGTTTCTGTTTGCAAAAAAGCTTGTTTTATGAGATGCTGTCACGAAATATGGACACAACCTAACCCAATCGCGTGGGTCCGTGGGGAAAACGACGATGCGTTTTAATGAAATCGGCCAGCAGCTACGCGCCTACCGGATGGAATCCGGCCTGAAGGCGGAGGAAATCTCGGCCCGGCTCGGCGTCTCCCGCGCGGCCCTGTACCGCTACGAGAAGGGCGAGGTGATCAAGCTCGACACCGTCAACCGTCTCGCCGAACTGCTGAAGATCTCGCCGCTTACGCTGCTTGGCATCGGCGTCGAGTATTACGGCAAGCCGGTCGGCTATGCCGAGCGCCTGCGCCAGATCGAGGAAACCTCCGACCAGATCCTCCAGGTGCATGGGCCGATCAGCTATCTTGTCACCTCGGAACAGTACGACTCGCTGCTCGCCCAGATGCTGGAGGAGCATGCCGACGCGCAAGGCGCCGACCGCATGGCCGCCCGGGCCGCGGCGGACCAGCTGATGAGTGTGATGATCTCGCGCAAGCGCATGTACGCCGCGCGCAAGCCCTCGATCATCGCCATCCTCACCGCCGGGTCGATCCAGAAATTCCTGGCCGAGGGCATCTGCCCCCTGGCGCAGGTCAGCGACCGACTTCGCGCCGCCGCGCGCGAGATGGCGATCCGCGAGATCGAGTCGGTGGCGGACCTGATGGCGAGCGAGCCGATCGGGCTGCAACTCGGCCTCATGGCCCAGGGTGAGCCGAACGGCCCCTTCACCCTGCTGCGCGCACGCGACCGCGCCACGCTGGCCATCAACCCGTTCCCCTGCGACGCCCCGCCCGGCATGCAATCCGGCGTGGCCATGATCACCAACGCCGAGGACGCGGTGGCGGCGCATCAGCGTGTCTCCGAACTCGCCTGGCGCGAGGCGGTGAAGGGCGCAGCAGCAGCTGAGCGTGTGCGCGCCATGGTCGCAGCTGCGCGGGGGTGACTTCGCCCCTCATCACTCCGGCGGCGCTGAAGAAGCTGCTGGGCCGCCCAGGCGTAGTGGTGCTGGACGCCACCTATTACCTGCCGAACGAGGAAAAAGACGCGCGCCCGGTGTTCACCGCCATGCGGATCCCCGGCGCGCAGTTCTTCGACATCGACGCCGTGGCCGACCACGCCTCCGGCCTGCCGCATATGTTGCCCTTGCCGCGGGATTTCGCCGCCGCCGTGGCGGCGCTTGGCGTCAGCTCCTCCAGCCGCGTCGTGGTGTACGACCAGCTCGGCATTTTCTCCGCCCCGCGCCTGTGGTGGATGTTCCGTGTGTTCGGGCACGACAATGTGCAGGTGCTCAATGGCGGGTTGCCGGCCTGGCTGGCGGCGAGCGGCACACTGGAACACGGCGAGCCCAACGCGCCGGCGCCGGGCAATTTCACCGCCGGCTACCGGGCGGAAATGGTCCGGGCGCTGGACGACCTCAAGCGCAACCTGCTCACCAGGGAGGAGCTGGTGCTGGACGCCCGCGCCGCCGCGCGTTTTGCCGGCACCGTGCCGGAGCCGCGCCCGGGCATGCGCAGCGGCCATATCCCGGACGCCATTTCCCTGCCCTTCACCACGCTGCTGCGCGACGGCAAATTTCTGCCGCCATCCAAGCTGCGGACAAAATTCACCGCACTTGGCATTACCGGCGCGCGCCCGCTTGTCGCCTCCTGCGGATCAGGCGTCACCGCCTGCGTGCTGGCGCTGGGGCTGAAGCTGGCGGGCTTGCCCGAGGCCGCGATTTATGATGGCTCTTGGGCCGAATGGGGTTCGCGGGACGACACCCCGGTCGAGGTATAAATGGTTAAGAAAATCGAGACGGCTCTGGCGCATGCGGGACGCAAGCCGACCAAGGCATACGGCTTCGTCAACCCGAAGCTGGTGCGCGGCTCCACCGTGCTTTACCCGGACATGGAAACCAAGCTCGTCACCGGCAAGCATATTCTTGAGCCCGTCGATATCTACGGCCTTTGCGGCAACGAGACCCATTTCGCCCTTGAGGCGGCCATCGCCGAGATCGAGGGCGGCAGCCATGCCCAGGTGACCGGCTCGGGGCTTTCCGCCATCACCGTGCCGCTGCTCGCCTACCTGAGGGCCGGGGACCATTTGCTGGTGCCCGATTCGGTCTATGGCCCGACCCGCACCTTCTGCGACGGGCTGCTGCGCCGCTACGGCGTCAAGACCAGCTATTACGACCCTATGATCACGGCGCCCGCGCTGGACACGCTGTTTTGCCCCAACACGCGCGTCCTGTTCACCGAGAGCCCGGGCAGCCATACCTTCGAGGTGCAGGACATCTCCGCCCTGGCCGAGGTGGCGCATGCGCGCGGCGCCAAGGTGTTCCTCGACAACACCTGGGGCATCCACCACTTTCAGCCCTTCACCAAGGGGGTGGACGTCTCCATCCAGGCGCTCACCAAATACCCTGGCGGGCACTCGGACATCGTGCTCGGCGCGGTGGCGGTGAACAGTGAGGAAGACTGGAAATGGCTGCGCCTTGGCGCGCTGGAGCTTGGCAACTACGCCAGCCCGGATGATTGCTGGCTGGCCCTGCGCGGCCTGCGCACGCTGCATGTGCGGCTCAAGGCGCAGGAAGCGGCGGGGCTGCGCGTGGCGGAATGGTTCGCCGGGCGGCCCGAGGTGGCGCGGGTGTTACACCCGGCCCTGCCCTCCTGCCCCGGGCACGAGTTCTTCAAGCGCGACTTCACCGGCTCCTGCGGATTGTTCGGCGTCGCCTTCCAGCCGCAATTCTCGCCCGCCGCCGTGGTGCGGATGATCGACAGCCTGCAACTCTTCGGCATCGGCGCATCCTGGGGCGGGTATGAGAGCCTGGTGCTGCCCACCACTGGCACCATCCGCCGCTCGGAGGGCACGGGCATTTTCGAAGGGCCGATGGCCAGGTTCCATATCGGGCTGGAGAACGTGGACGACCTGATCGAAGACCTCGAGCAGGGGCTGGCCGCGTTGCGCGCCGCATGAACGCCCTCATCCCGCCCGAACTCGCGGCCTTTCTAGGCACCATTGGCCTGGCTTTCATCATCGGGCTGGAGTTGCACGCCTACCGGCGGCGCGATGCCGGTAGCCTGCAGCCCGAGGCGCTCGGTTTCGGCACCACCCGCACTGTCACTCTTCTGGCCGCGCTCGGCTTCAGCCTGTGGATCATCGCCCCGGTAGTGCCCTTCAGCATCGGGCTGGCCGGGCTGAGCCTCATGCTAATGCTGGATTACCGCAAGCGCCTGAAGGCTGGAGATTCCTCGCTGCTGCCGACGGTGATCGGCGTGATGGCTTATTCGCTCGGCCCGGTGGTGCTGGTGGCGCCGATCGCCCTGCTGGCGGCGCTGGTCATCCTCATCCTGCTTTCGCTCGGCGAGCAGGCGGAAATCCGCCGCCTATCCGATGCGTTCCCGGCCGAGGAAGGTGTCACCTTCGCCAAGTTCTTCATCCTGGCCGGGCTGATCTTTCCGCTATTGCCGAACTCGGATATCCCTTACCTCGCCGGCATCACCTACCCCAAGGTGTGGATGGCCGTGCTGGTCATCTCCGGTATTTCCTATCTCGGCTATCTCGCGCACCGCTATGTATTCCCGCGCGCCGGCACGTTGCTCACCGGCGTGCTGGGCGGGCTGTACTCGTCCACCGCCGCCACCGTGGTGCTGGCCCGGAGCATGCGCAGTGAGCCCGACTCCTTCGCCCCGGCGGCGGTGGTCATCGCCACGGGCATGATGTATACCCGGCTGCTGGTCATCATCATCCTGCTCGGCCATGCGGACGCGGCGCTAGCGCTCGCCTTGCCCTTCGGGTCGCTGTTCGTGGGCTCCCTGGCGGTGGCCGGGCTGCTGGCTTGGCACGCGAAGGGCACTGCCACCTCCGGCCACGCCGCAGTGAGCGCCAACCCGCTCGACCTGCCGGTGGCCTTCCTGTTCGCCCTGCTGTTCCTGGTCTTCGCGGCGATCACCAACTTCGTCACCCAGCGTTACGGCGCCACCGGCCTGCATGCGCTGAGCTTCGCGGTCGGTTTCTCGGATATCGACCCGTTCATCTTCTCGCTGCTCGACGGCAAGTTCCAGGTCGGTCAGCAGGCGGTGGTCAGCGCCGTGCTCATCGCCAGCGCCAGCAACAACCTGCTGAAGACCGGCTACGCGCTCGGCCTCTCCCGCAGCCGCCAGATGCTTCCCGCAGCCGCTTGGCTGTTTGCCGCCGCGGGTCTGAGCCTGGCCTGGGCCCTGGCCTAGGACACCGGCAGGATTTTTCATGCCCCTCTGCTGATTTGCTGCTGGAAACGGCGCGCTTAGCGCATTATAGTTCCTACATAAAAACATATCCGTGCAGCCACGGCAACCTCGCACAGGCAAAAAAGTGCGATGAAACTAAAGGGGAAGAAGTATGAGTGCAGTACCAAGCTCTGGCGATTCCACCCTCCTTTCCAAGAGCGGCGCCGTTCCCCGGCGCGAGTTCGAGATCAAGCAGATCCATTTCAAGGATTTATTCGAGGCGTTGCGCCTCGGCGTGGCTGACTGGCGGGCCTGCCGGACCGAGGTGATGGGGCTGGCGGTGCTCACCCCTGTCGCGGCGATCATGCTCGGCGCGGTGGTGGCGGCGCCCAACCTGCTGCCCTTCCTGTTCCCGGTCTGCGCTGGCCTTGCCCTGCTGGGGCCGATGGTTACGCTCTGGTTCGTCGCCCTCTCGCGCGAGCGCGAGCGCAGCGGCGTTGCCCTCGCGGAGGCCGCCTCGGAGCCGTTCAACTCCCCCCGCCTGAACACCATCCAGTCCCTTGGCCTGCTCACCATCGTGCTGTTCCTCGCCTGGCTGGCGGTGGCGGGGATCGTCTACTCCCATACGCTGGGGCAGAGCGGCCCGGCCCAGGGGCTTGGATTCTTCGTCCGCGTGTTCACCACCACGGCTGGCTGGGAGATGATCTTCGTCGGCTACCTCACTGGCGCCGTCTTCGCCCTGGTCACGCTGTGCATCGGGCTCGTCTCCTTCCCCCTGGCGCTGGACCAGGATGTCACCACCTGGCAGGCGATCACCGTCTCGGCCCGGGCCATGATCCGCAATCCGGTGGTGGTGCTCGGCTGGGGCTTCATCGTGGCGGCGCTGATGGCCGCCGGCACTGTCCTGGCCCTGCTGGGCCTCGCGGTGGCGTTGCCGGTGCTGGGCCACGCCACCTGGCACATCTACCGCCGCCTCGTGGCCTGAACTGGCCTAAAACGGAACACGGCGCCCCATCGTCTGGGGCGCCGTTTTCATGTCTGCCTGATAGGTCAGGGGCCATCTGCACACCGCTGATTTCTGCCATCTGTCCGCAGTATTGCGCGGCACGGGAAATCATCTTATGCCCCGAGCGGCTTTGGTAAGAGCAGTCAGTCCTGTTCAACAACAAGAACTGCTAGTACCGAAGTGGGAGACGTGGTTTCTGGTGAGTGCATTATCCCGGGCGGATCGGTCTGGGGGAGGACATATAATTGCGGTACTGGCGACAACTCGGCTTAATAGCCCCGCTGGCCTTGGCTGGCTGTTCCACGGACAATATACGATTGCTCCACCCCGATGGCCTGATGGCCGGGCTGGAATTCCACTACACGTTGTGGATCACCGGCATCATGATGCTCATCATCGTGCCGACGCTCCTGATGACGATCATCTTCCCGCTGCGCTACCACCATTCGCGCAACGCCAAGTACACGCCGGACTGGCACTTCTCCGCCACCATCGAGATCCTGGCCTGGGCCATTCCGCTCGCCATGGTCGTGGTGCTGGCTTACATGTCCGTTTCCGCCATCTTCCGCATCAACCCGTGGAACGCGCCCGAACTCGCCAGCGCCCCCGGCGCATCGCAGCCGCCGGTTAAGGTCGAGGTCATCGCCACCGACTGGCAGTGGGTCTTCATCTATCCTGACGAGAACATCGCCACCATCGACGATCTGGTGGTCCCCGCCGGCCGCCGCGTCCAACTGACAATGACCGCGACCGACGTCATGAACGGCTTCTACATCCCGCAGGTCGCCCCGATGGTCGACGCCATGCCGGCGATGGTCAGCAAGGACGCGTTCGAGATCGACCAGCCTGCCCAGTTCACGGGCTTCTCCACCGATTTCTCGGGCGCCGGCTTCTCCTGGATGCAGTTCAAGACCCGCATCCTGGCCCAGGCCGATTACGACGCTTGGGTAAAGAGCGTGCAGGGGAGCCCGAACCAGCTCACCTACGACGTTTTCACCCAGAAGATCGCCCAGCCGCAGGTGAATTATGGCGCCACGCCGTCCTATTTCTCCGCCCCCAACGCTGGCAGAATTTTCGGCATGGTCGTGATGGACGCGATGAACGGCAAGACCTACCCGGTCCCCGACTCGCTGACCAAGAGCGTTGCCTCCAACGAAGGCAAGGCCCCGGCTTCCCCTGCCGCGAACTAAAGAAGGATCAATACCGTGCAAGTTGCCGTTGAAGGCCCCTGGTCGCCCCTGCTCGGGCGCTTGACCCTGGATGCCATCCCCTACACCAACCCCATCCTCATCTTCACCTTCGTCATCGCCGCCACCGCCGGCCTCGTGGCCGTCGGCAGCGTGCTGTACTTCCGCAAGGTCGGCTATATCTGGCGCGAGTGGCTGTGCTCCGTCGACCATAAGCGCATCGGCGTGATGTACATGATCCTCGGTTTGGTGATGCTGTTCCGCGGCTTCATCGACGGGGTGATGATGCGTACCCAGCAGGCCATCGCCATCGGCCCCAACAGCCCCGGATACCTGGGTGCTGCGCATGGCTACCTGCCGCCGTACCATTTCGACCAGATCTACTCGGCGCATGGCACGCTGATGCTGATCTTCGCCGCCACCCCGCTGCTCACCGGCCTTGGCAACATCATCGTGCCGCTGCAGATCGGCGCGCGCGACATGGCCTTCCCTTACCTCAACGCGGTGAGCCTGTGGCTGACCGTGTCCGGTGCGCTGCTGTGCATGATCTCGTTGTTCGTCGGCGAGTTCTCCAACGCCACCTGGGTTGGTCTGATGCCGTTCTCCGAGCTACCCTCCAACCCGGGCGTAGGCGTCGATTATTGGATGTGGGCGCTGCAGGTCTCCTCGATCGGCACCACCTTCAACGCCATCAACATCATCGCCACCATCGTGAAGATGCGCGCTCCCGGCATGGGCTGGTTCCGCGTTCCGGTCTTCACCTGGGTGATGATGGCCACGTCCATCATCGGCCTGACCGCCTTCCCGGTGCTCACCGCGGCGCTGTGCATGCTGGGTCTCGACCGTTACGTCGGCACGCACTTCTTCACCGCCGGCATGGGCGGCAACTATATGCTTTACATCAACCTGTTCTGGACCTGGGGTCATCCGGAAGTGTACTTCCTGGTGCTGCCGGCCTTCGGCCTGATCTCGGAGATCGTCGCAACCTTCTCCAGCAAGTCGCTGTTCGGCTACCCGACCATGATCGCCGCCTCGATGGGCATCGCCGGCGTGGGCTGGGTTGTGTGGGCGCACCACTTCTTCACCATGGGCATGGGGCCGGACCTGATCGGCTTCTTCTCCGCCGCCACCATGATCGTGGGCATCCCGACGGGCGTGAAAGCCTTCAACTGGCTGTTCACCATGTTCCGCGGGCGCATCGTCTTCACCACCCCGATGCTGTGGGCCATCACCGCCATCCTGCTGCTGCTGCTCGGCGGCATCACCGGCATGATGCTCTCCGCCTCCGTGGTGGACTACACGGTGCATGACTCCGTGTTCGTGGTCGCGCACTTCCACTGCATGGTGCTCGTCATCGGCGCCGGCATCTTCGCCGCCGTCACCTACTGGTGGCCGAAACTCTTCGGCTTCAAGCTGAACGAGACGCTGGGCCAGTGGTTCTTCTGGACCTTCGTGGCGGGCAGCCTGCTGGTGTTCATCCCGATGTTCCAGGCCGGCCTGGATGGCGAAACCCGCCGTCTGGACTACCTGTTCGACACGTCGCTGCGTCCGCTGATGCTGCTCGAGGTGGCGGGTATCGGGGTGTACTTCATCTCGGTGTTCTTCTTCCTGGCCATGGTCGTCGTCTCGCTCGTCAAGCGCGAGCCGGCCGGGCAGGACGCCTGGGGCACCGGGCGTTCGCTGGAATGGCTGACCCACACGCCGGTGCCGTTCTACAACTTCGCGGTCACCCCGCAGGTGCATGCGCTGGATGAAATGTCCTGGCGCAAGGCAAACGGCCTGGAGAAAACCCAGCCGAGCACCTACGTGCCCATCCACATGCCGAGCAGCACCAGCCTGCCCTTCATCATCGGCATGCTGAGCTTCGTCTGCACCTTCTCCCTAGTGTGGCGCATATGGTGGCTGGCGGGGGCTTCCCTGCTCGCGGCGATCCTGCTGGTGATCATCCGCTCCTTCGACAAAAACGAGGGCTACGTGCTCTCCGCCGAGAACATCGCGGAGATGGAGCGCAAGCTTCACACGGTCAGCCTGGTTGCTGAACAATCCAAGGTCCTGCCGGTTGGCGGGCATGCGGAGGCACATTAATGGCTAGCTTCACCAAAGCCAGCGCCGACACGGTGCTGTGGAACGCGGGCGCTGACGCGCACGACAACATCTCCGCCCGCACCTACGGGTTCTGGCTGTACCTGCTGAGCGATGCGCTGATCATTGCGGCGATCTTCGCCACCTACGCGGTGCTGAACAACCCGATGAACGCCGCTGGCGGCCCGCTGGGCAGCCAGTTCCTCAGCGCCAGCAAGGGCCTGCTGCAAACCTTCATCGTGCTGGGCAGCGTGCTCTGCTACAGCCTCGCCACTGTCGCGCTCAAGCGCGGCAGCAAGGTGGGGGTGAGCCTTGGCATGATCGGCGCCATCCTGCTGGCCGTGGTGTTCCTTGGCATCGGGCTCGGTGACCTCGCCGCGCTCAGCGCCGCGGGCAACGGCTTCGCCCGCAGCGGCTACCTCTCCTGCTTCTTCACCCTCATCGTCACCCACGCACTGCACATGGGCTTCGGCATCCTGTGGATGCTGGTGATGCTGGTGCAGGTCGGCGTGTTCGGCTTCACCGAGAACGTCGTGGCGCGGCTGCTGAACCTGCGCATGTTCTGGCAGTTCCAGGCCTCGGTCTGGGTTGTCGTTTACATTTACGTCTACCTGTTCGGAGGTGCCCACTAATGGCTGCTCACAACAACCCGCTCGCGCATCCCGAGGTCCGTCAGGGCTCGGTCCTGCGCTACATCGCCGGTTTCGTGGCCTCGGGTGCTGCGATGTACTTCGCCTATGTCCAGGCCATGGGTAAGCATCCAGTAATGGAGTTGATGGAGATCCTGGGCGGCGCGCTGCTGTTCAGCCTGATCACCCAGGCGGCGCTGTTCTTTGGCCTCGACGCTTCCCGCGCCCAGATCTGGAAGAGCATCTCCCTGATCCTCACTGTGCCGCTGTTTTTGGTGATTATCGGCATCACGGTGTGGGCGTTCGCCTCGCTCTATAGCCGCACCATGCCGGACCCGGCCATCATGAATTCGATGTCTATGTAATCTGTTGCCGCCTCGGCGGACTGGAAAACGCGGCCCCGCAGGGGGCCGCGTTTTTTATTACCCGTGCCTCAGGTGCTGGCGCTGTCGTCCGGCGCGGGCGCGTTCTGGGCAAGATGCTGGGTGATGGCCGGGAGATGCTGGGCGATGAGCTGGCTCGCCTGCTGCGGGTCGATGCCGAGCTTCGCCGCCACCGCCTGCACCGCCGGCTGACCCAGCACTTGCTGCACCGTATCGGCGTCGATGGGCAAGCCCTGCCCGCCGGTCCAGGAGGCGATATGCGCCCCGAGCCCGCTCTGCTCGAACTGCGCCGTAAGCCCGCTCAAACCGCCTACGCCCTGCTCCTCCAGGCTTTGCATCAGCGGCCCGGCCACTTGCCCGGCCTCGCCCCCCAGCGCGCTGTGGACGAGATTGGAAATGCTGTCGAAAAGGCCCATGGTACCGACTCCGTTGTTGGGAGCCGGCACTCTACACCTAAGCCACCGATCTGTACCGTGTTCAAAATAATTTCACGCGCGCCAGAAGGTCATCAGCAGCCCGCCGGACAGAATCAGCCCGCCCCCGACAAGTATCGGCAGGCTCGGCCGCATGCCAAACCCAAACAGATTAATGAGTTGCGCCACGACGAAGAACAGCGAGACATACACGCCCAGCAGCCGCCCGAAATCCCAGGGCGGCAGGTTCACGGTCACACCATAGGTGAACAGCACCAGCGCCGCCGCGCCAAACAGGCCGAGGCGGGCAAGCGGCACGGCCTGGGAATGCAGCGCCATGCGGGCCACAGCGTCGCCCCCGGCTTCCAGCGTGGCTGCGAGGGCAAGCACCAGCAAAGCCGCAAAGTTGTTCATGCCCGTTATGGAAGCTTGGCAAGCACCTTGCCGTCACGCTCGGTGACTTCGATGATCTTTAAATCCGCCGGGGGCTTGCCCATGGCCAACGCCTTGTGGCTCCAGCCCGGCATCCTCGCGCCCAGCACGGAATTCGCCCAGGTGAGGTTCTTGCCGGAGCAGATTTCGAACCTGGACCCGTGGAACGGACAGGTGATCGTACCGTCGCTGATCTTCCCGCGGGCCAGCGAGAGGCCCATATGCGGGCATTTGTTCTCGAATGCGCAGACCGTGCCGTTCACGCGGGTGATCGCCACGTTATGCCCGGCGGCGCTGGAGACACGAACGATGCCTTCGATAATCTCATCGGATCGGGCGAGTTCAATCAAGCTCATATCGACAGCTCCTGGATTGTGAGGCAACAGGAGCATCATGCCCCGGAAATGTTCGCCAGGGTATGAAATATTTACGCGCGGAAACCCTAAACCGTCACGCAGTGGCAGAGTGACTACAAAGCCGGGGCCTAAAAGTTCTTCCGGTACTGGATGAAGCCGGACTTTTTGGCGACCTCGTCGTAGAGCGCCTGCGCCGTCTTGTTGGTCTCATGGGTCAGCCAGTACACGCGAGTCGCTTTCTTCTCGCGCGCCTTGGTGTACACAGCCTCGATGAGCGCGCGGCCCACGCCCCTTCCCCGCGCCGGCGGCGCGGTGAACAGATCCTCCAGGTAGCACACATCGTCCAGGCACCAGGTGTTGCGGTGGAAGATGTAGTGCACCAGCCCCAGCAGCACACCATCGGCCTCCGCCACCAGCGCATGCACTGGCTCAGCGGGGTCGAAGAAGCGGCTCCAGGTCTTCCCGGTAATCTCCGGCGCCAGATCAGGCACCTTGTAGAATTCCAGATAGCCTTGCCACAGCGCCGCCCATTGCGCGCGGTCTTCGGGCTGGATCTCGCGGACACGCATCGCCACACCTGCCTGGATAAGTTCTGCCTGAAATTCTACGCCCGAGTGGAGGGAGTGCCAAGTGCGCTCAGCCTCGCGGCAGAGAGCCGACCTCGGTCAGCAGCGCATCGAACCGCGCGTAGAAAGCGGCGTTGCTGAAGCGCCGCGCCGTGTGCCGGGCCGCCGCGCCCATCTCGTCTCGCAAGGCCGGACTCACCGCATATATGCCCAGGCTGAGTGCCAGCATGTCGATCCGGCCGGGCGGAAACATCAGGCAATTGCGCCCATGGGCGAAAACGTCACGGTAGCAGGGCAGGTCCGAGAGCAGTAGCGGACGGCCGAGCAAGGCCGCCTCATAGGCCGCGATGCCCTGAGTCTCGCTGCTGGAAGCCAGGCAGAACACATCCGCCGACTGCGCCCAGGCGAGCGCCAGAGCCGACTCGATTTCCCCGGTGAAGCGGAATTGCGCGGGCGCCTTCCCGGCGATCTCGCGCGCGTCATCCTCCAACGCGTAGATTCTGCCGCAGAAAACGCATTCCGCGTCGATACCGCTGCGCGCCACGGCGCGGATCAGGTCCCCAGGCCGTTTGCGCGTCTCCACCGAGGCCACCTGCACGATCCGCAGCGCTCGTTTTTTCGGGGGCACCAGATCGGTCGGGAGAGCGTCAGGCACATTCACACCGTTCGGGATGACGTGAAATTTCCGCGGGTCGAGTTGATAGGTGAAGGAGCGCAGCACCTCCGCCTGGAACGGCATCTGGTACACCACCGCTGCCGCCTGGGCGAACGCCTGGATCATCTGGTTGTGCTTCAACAGCAGGTTGAGCGCTACCTCTGCCTCATGCACGAACCAGATGACGGGCAGATGCGTCGCGATTTCCTGCACATGCATGGCTGTACCGATGCCGTTGCACAAGGCCAGATCGTAGCCACCCAGCACGGCCTGAGCGAGGACGGGAATCCCGGCCTCCTCATAGCGCGCCTTCATGGGCCCATCCGCAGGGTTGCCGGGGAAGATATGAACCTCGTGCCCAACCGCCCGAAAATGCGCGGCCAAGCGGAACAGCACCGTGCTCGCGCCCGTGATAGTGAACTCATGGTTCACGAGCAGCAGGCGCATGAGTTTACGAAATCCGCGCCAGCGCCGCTTCCAGCCGCTTCACCTCACCTGCGAAGCTCTGCTCACGCTCCCGGTGCTCCTCAAGGATGTCCTCCGGCGCACGGGCGCAGAAATCGGCATTGGCGAGTTTCGCGGTCACCTTCGCCAGCTCCGATTGCGCCTTGGCCAGGGCATTGGCCAAACGCTTGCGCTCGGCTTCCAGGTCGATCAGCCCTTCCAGCGGCAGGATGATCGTTGCCTCGCCGAGCACGGCCTGGGCCGCGTTCTTCGGCGCCGGGCCGGTGAGCGGCCCAATTTCCGAAGCACGGGCCATGCGCGAAATTGCCTCGAACCACGCCTCGGCGCGGGCCAGGGTGGCAGGTGCCGCGTCCTGCAAGAGAACCGGCGACTTGAGCGAAGGCGGCACATTCATCTCGGCGCGCACGGTGCGTATTTCGGAGATCAGCCCGATCACCCAGTTCACCTCAGCCGCCGCTTCCTCGACGCCGTCCACGGAGACGGGCTGCGGCCAGGGCGCATTGATCAGCGAGCATTCAGGCCCGTAGCCGAAATAATCCCACAGCTCCTCGGTCACGTACGGGATCAGCGGATGCATCAGCCGCAGCAGAATGCCGAGCACGTAGGAGGCGGTGTCGCGGATTTCCGCGGCATCCTCCGAGGCGAAGCCCGGCTTGGCGAATTCGATGAACCAGTCGCACACATCGCCCCAGGCGAAGCGGTAGCAGGCTGCGGCGTAGTCGTTCGGGCGGAACGCATCGAGCGCCGAGGTCGCGGCCGTGATCGCCTCGTTCGCGGCAACAAGGATCCACCGGCAAAGCGGCAGCTTCGCCTCTTCCGGCTTGAAGTCCGGGTTCGGCTTCACCCCATTCATCTCCAGAAAGCGCGCGGCGTTCCAGATCTTGGTGATGAAGGCGCGGTTGTTCTCGACGATCTTCTGCCCAAGCTTCACATCCCGCCCCTGCCCGGCGGCGGCAGCCACCGAGTAGCGCAGCGCGTCGGCGCCATAGGCGTCAATCAGCGTCAGCGGGTCCAGGACATTGCCCTTGGACTTGGACATCTTCTGCCCCTTCTCGTCCCGCACCAGGCCGTGGATGTAAACGGTGCGGAAGGGGACATCGCCCATGAAGTGCAAGCCCATCATCATCATCCGCGCGACCCAGAAGAAGATGATGTCGAAGCCCGTCACCAGCGTGTCGGTGGGGTAGTACTTCTCCAGCTCCGGCGTTTTTTCCGGCCAGCCGAGCGTGGAGAACGGCCACAGCGCCGAGCTGAACCAGGTGTCCAGCACGTCCTCGTCCTGGGCCAGCTTCACCCCCTCGCCCGCCTGGGCCTGCGCCTCGGCCTCGGTGCGCGCCACGTAAACCTTACCGCTCTCATCGTACCAGGCGGGGATGCGATGCCCCCACCAGAGCTGGCGCGAAATGCACCAGGGCTGGATGTCGCGCATCCAGGCGAAGAACGTGTTCTCCCATTGCTGCGGCACGAACTTGATATCGCCGTTTTCCACCGCCTTGATGGCCGGCTGCGCCAGCACCCAGGCGTTGCAGTACCATTGCGTGGTCAGCAACGGCTCGATCACCGAGCCCGAACGGTCGCCATGCGGCACGGTATGCGGGTGCGGCTTCACCTCCACCAGAATCTCGCGCGCCTCTAGCTCCGCCACGATCTCCTTGCGCGCCACGAAGCGGTCCTTGCCCTCCAGCCCGAGCACGAAGTCCGGCAGGTCGCCGAGTTCGGCGAGCGTCACCTTGCCCTGCTTGTCGAGCATCGAGGGCATGGGCAGGCCATGGCGCTTGCCGACCTCGAAATCGTTGAAGTCATGCGCCGGGGTGATCTTCACCGCACCCGTGCCCTTCTCCGGGTCGGCGTATTCGTCGGCGATGATGGGGATGCGCCGCTCCGTCAGCGGCAGGACCACATGCAGCCCGATCAGGTGCTTAAATTTCTCGTTCTCGGGATGCACCGCCACGGCGGTGTCGGCCAGCATCGTCTCGGGGCGCGTGGTGGCGACGACGATCTCCTCGCCACCGTCCACCGGGTAGCGGATGTGCCACATATGCCCCTTGGTCTCGCGGCTCTCCACCTCAAGGTCGGAGATCGCGGTTCCCAGCACCGTATCCCAGTTCACCAGGCGCTTGTCCTGGTAGATCAGCCCCTGCTCGAACAGGGTGCAGAACACCTCGCGCACCGCGGCGGAGAGCCCGTGATCCATGGTGAAGCGCTCGCGCGCCCAGTCCGGCGACGCGCCAAGCCGGCGCAACTGCTGCGTGATGGTGCCGCCGGACTCCGCCTTCCACTGCCACACGCGGGAAAGGAACGTCTCGCGCCCCAGCTGATTGCGGCTCACGCCTTCCTTGTCCAGCAGCCGCTCCACCACCATCTGCGTGGCGATGCCGGCATGGTCGGTACCCGGCTGCCAGAGCACATCGCGCCCCTGCATGCGGCGGAAACGGATGAAGATATCCTGCAGCGTCATGGTCAGCGCGTGGCCGACATGCAGGCTGCCCGTCACGTTCGGCGGCGGGATCATGATGGTATACGGGGAGGCGGCGGACCCGGGGTTCGCGGCGAATGCGCCGGATTCTTCCCAACCGCGATAGAGCCGTGCCTCAACCGAGGCCGGCTCGAAAGTCTTTTCCAGTGTCGTCAAGGCAAACTCCGGCGCCGCCGGGGCGGCGCGCGCATGAACGGTTATCGTGCCGCCCGGAGAGCGCCGTGCGGCACGGAAGGCAGATTACATACGGTCGATAACGCGGCCGATTTCGGCGCGCACCACGCGCTCGACCAGGCTCGGCAGGTGCGAGTCCAACCAGGACTTCAGCACCGGCTTGATCTCCTCACGCACCAGGTCTTCAATCGTCACACCCGGACGGCCGATCCCCACGGCGCGCTCGGCGCTGACGCTGCGCACCAGCGAGCCAACCTTGCTGGCAATTTCCTGAGCCGCGGAATCGCTCACCAGACCTTGGGGAGACTGAACCTGATCTTCCATGTTGTTTTCCTTCGAGGACTGAACTTTAGAGTAGACTGAGGAATCGCCCTCCACCAGGGTGGCCGGCAAATATTGCTCGCTCCCAGCCTGCCCGCTCACGCCTTGGCTGTCCAGCGTCGATTCTGAGGTGAAATGGGTGGAAATGCCCCCTACGTCTGCCGGAGCGGACCCAGGCGGGGCCTCCGTAGCGGTCGAGACATCCGCGCGCGGGCCAGACAGAGGCGTATCGAGCACCAGAATATCGTCATCCGACTCATCACGAGGCTGGGAGGCACGTTCATTCTCCTCCTCGGTCAGAATCCGGCGGATGGAGGCGAGGATTTCCTCCATGGACGGCTCCGCCGTGCTGGCAGGGCCAGATTTATTGGAAATGCCGTTACCTTCGCTCATCGTCTCATCCTTCTAGAGGGATTCCACCGGAAGCGGAACCACTCTGATTCATGGTTCGTGAGCAATTTCGTCCGCCTGCCCAAAACTCTCGCTTCGGACAAGCTGACATTGCCCCCTTAAGGCGCGGCCGGGACGGCCTGCCCATCTGTTATCGCCGGAGCCGGACTGGCCGCCAGCAAGGCGCCGCTGGGCGCCACGCCCGCCGCCTGATCCGCCTCTTCTCCAGTACCGAAACCGGCGTACTTCACGGCGTCATAATATTTCAGGTCGTCATATTCCTGCACCGGCAGGTTCAAGTCGCGGGCCGTGAGCCGGCCGGCAGCTGCGGCCACGGTGTAGGAACTGTTTACCAATGTAGCGATATTCTGGACCTGTTGCACCTGTGCGTTCAAGACCAATTGTTGGGCGTTCAGCACATCCAGCGTGGTGCGCGTGCCCACGAGCTGTTCGCGCTCCGTGCCATCGAGGGCGATGGCATCGGCCTTGATCGCGGCATTGGTCGAGACGATGGCGGCGCGGGCGGAGATGAGTCCCTCCCAGGCCTGCGCCGCCTGCTGGTAGGCCGTGCGCTGGGCGTCCAGAATGGCGGCGAAGCTCTGCTGTTCCTTGGCACGGGCGGAGCGGATGGCGGCATATTCCTGACCGCCCTGGTACAGCGGCACCGTAAGCTGCGCGCTCACCTCGCCGCCATTCTGCTTGACGCCGATGCCGGACGAACCCTGCTGGTTATAGGCCGTCGCCTGGAAATCGATCTGCGGCATCAACGCGGAGAATGCCACATCCACCGCGTCCTTGTTCGCGGCATCAGTAAATTCCGCGGCAATGACGTTGGGGTTGTTGGTCACCGCGGCGTTGGCAGCCTCCTCCTTGGACTTCACCGGCTCCAGCAGAGGCTGCGGCGGGGCCAGGTTATCGGCTGGGTAGTCGCCCACCAGCTGGCGGAAATTCTCCCGCGCGACCTGGAGGTTGCCCTGCGCCACCACGACCTGCTCGTTGGCCTGGGCCAGCGAGGCCTCGGCCTGCGCCACCGAGGTGAGCGTGATCTCGCCAACGCTGAACTGCGCCTGCGTGTCCCGCAACTGCTGTTGCAGCACCTGCTCGTTGCTCTTCTGCAGCGCCAGAAGCTGCGTATCGGTGATCACGGTGACATAGGCGTTCACGACATCGGTGAACACGGTCTGTTCGGTGGCGAGAAGCTGCGCCCGCGCCGCGAACACCTGGTTCTTCGCCTCGCGCAAAGACGCAATGGTCTTGCCGCCAGTGTAGACGGGCTGGTTCAGCGTCACCTGGCTCTCGAGCGTGTTGCGGTTCTCTCCATACTTAGTGGAGCCCCCCGCGCCGCCCTGGTACGGGGCATTGTTCTGGACCCATTCATTTCCAGAGGTCCGGCCGACGGTTGAGGTAACCTGCACGGTCGGCCGCCAGCCGGAGAGCGCGGTGGGCACCTGCTCGTCGGCCTGGCGCAAAGCCGCGCGCTGCTCCTGCAGGGTGGCGTTGTTGTTGTACGCCTCCACCAGCGCGTCGGTCAGGGTCGCGGGCGAGTCGGCCATGGCCGGCCGGAGCGGCGGCATGAATGCACCCGCCAGCGCCACGCCCGCGAGCAGCGCCGCGCGCCTGGGCAAAATGCCACGCCCTAGCATATTCAAAAGGCGAAGACCGGCGCGGGGCGGAACTGCGGCAGCAGCCTGGGCGTGCAGTCGAACACTTCCACCTCGGCGAAACCCGCGCCGGACGGTTCCGCGACCACGGCACGCCCCACCGCGCCCGGGCCTTCGGCATCGGCAAGAATGGCGATGACGCGCCCGCCCGGCGCCAGTTGCGCGGCAAACGCCTTGGGGATCTCAGGCACCGCGCCCTCGATGACGATGGCATCGTATGGCCCGCCCGCTGGCCAGCCGGCCAGCAACGGCCCGGTCACGGTCTCAACATTGGTCCCGTACCGCGCCAGCGCGCCGGTGTTCAGCCGGGTTTCCTCCTCCAGCGCCACCACCGCAACCCCGGCAACGCCGAGAATCGCGGCGAGATAGCCGGCGCCCGCCCCCACGACCAAGACATGCTCCGGATTCGACTCCAAAGTGAGCTGCGCCAGCCGCGCGGTGATCATCGGGTTCAGCAAACAGCGGCCCTGGCCCAGAGGAATGTCCGCATCCGCATAGGCAAAGCTGCCTTGCGGGGCGAAAGCCTCGCGCGGCAGGGCACGCACGGCGCCGATCACGCGCGTGTCCTGCACATGGTTGGGGCGGATCTGGGTGTCCACCATGTTTTCGCGAGCAATGTTCTGGGAAATTTGGTCCGCCATGCTAGCCTTCTCATTCGCTATACGCGGCCTATATAGCTGGGCGACGCGGCACAACTCAACTGGGGCTCCGCTAAACTGACATCCCGCCGCTTGACCAGCGGCGTCTCCCCGGAGATAAGGGCCCACCATACACCGATGGTCCGGTGGCAGAGTGGTGATGCAGCGGACTGCAAATCCGCGAATGTGGGTTCGATTCCCGCCCGGACCTCCAAAAATCTAAGCTTTCCGCTGGTTTTCGGACGCTCGAAGAATAAGTTCCTAAATTATTCCTCAAAGCAGAAACGAGAATATGAGCTATTCCGTGGGCTTGGGCATGGCCTTTACTTGGTCCGGCGCTTCCGCGAATCACCGGGCGATGCGCGCCAACCGTATGATCGGATTCGCCGGACGGCGGACACTGCCTAATTCTGAGCCTCCTGGGTACGGGCGCAGCAAGCCTGTGAGGCGTCCGAAGCTTGGCGGGCTGGTTGGGGATAATCGATGCAATCCTTGAGGCCGGCCGGCGGGCGCCGTCCTTCACCCTGCCGCCATTGGCGCGAGCCTCATAGCTGAGCACCTGGGCCAGTGCCCCTGGGAGCTTCCGTTCCCCCGGCCTGCCCCCCTAGAAGCACTTATTCATTGATCTCGCGTCAACTCGTTCAACATCCATTCCGGCATTCCCTCCCCAATGCTCTCAAAGCCCAAAGCCAGGTTTTCACAGAATCCTGGAATGTGTTCAAACTGGCGCTCCGTCATGAACAGGTAGCGATAACGCTCGGGGTGTTTCCGATACAGCAATGCATCCTTGATAAAAAATTTCGATCGCTCATCAAGCGATTCGCGACCCTCGCTACGAGGCTGTGCGGGATGAAAAACCTCCACGTCCCTGGCATAGGGAACCAAGCCGATATCAGTCATCCGCCATCCAAAATCCGTGTCCTCACGGAAATGGGGACGGTCGAACTGCAAGTCGAAGCCGCCAAGATACTGGAACACGGATGACCTCACGAAGAGGTTGGCCGTCATGAAACCAATGCCTTCAAAACCTACGTTCGTCACCGGGCGCCAGTGTGGATCGTCGAGTTTATCTGACCTAATGAGGCCTTCGAGCCCCACGACCGCAGTTTTACTGAAATACGAACGGGCATTAAGCAGCCAGTCCTCAGCGGGTAGGCAGTCGTCATCGATAAAAGCGACGATTTCCCCCTGCGCAAGAAATGCACCGTTATTACGCGCACGGACCGCGCCTTTGACCGGGCTATGAAAGTACACCAAGGGGAAGTCGCGGATTTCGCCTGCACCACTCCAGGGCGTTTGGCTTTGGTCCACTACGACGACTTCAAAATCTCGTTCTATTTGATTTTGTAGGCAGTGAATCAGCGCATCGAGTTGCTTGTGCCGCTCATAGGTAGGAATGACCACCGAGAACGAGGGCCTCGCTTGGCCCGCTAAGCGTGTACGCGCTTTGAGAAACGCGCCAGCGCATTCCGAAATATGCTCCCAGGCATAGGCATCCTCGACGCACTGCCGGGCCTCCGCCCCCATTCGCAACCGCAGCGCATAGTCCTTGAGCCGTTTGATCGCGGTGGAGAATGCCGGCGGGTCAGGATCGGCGATTAGTATGGCCTGCCGCCCCCCTGTGTCGATCCCACGCGCGCCTGTGGCTGTACTAACGACCGGCAGGCCCATGGCCATAAAATCAAACATCTTGATATTGGTACCCGAGCCGGAAAACATCGGGTTGATGCCGATATCCGCCGCGTGGAACCAACGGTACTTGGCCGCTTCGTCAAGCTGCCCCGTAACCACGACATTCTTCCGGCTGGCGGTCATCCCGAGCCCCCCACCGCCAGCAATTACGAAGGTTACATCAGGCAGAAAATTGGCAAGGGTCTTATCGATAAATTCGGCGGCGTGGATATTGGGGCCGTAGCTGCTGCCAATAAACACAGCGACGAAGGTATCCTGGGCAATGCCAAGGGCCCGTCGAGCTTCCCTGCGTTTGTCTGCGCCGGGCTGATCTGCGGTAAAAGCCATCACCCCATTAGGGACAACGCGCATTTTATCTGGTGAGAAGTCGTATATCCGGTTGAAGCGCAGCAAGTCCTCGTGTGAACAGGCCCAAATCCAGTCTGCCCGCGTTCCAACGTCATATTCGTCCTGTACCACGCGGCGCAGGAGATCGGCCTCCACTTGGTTGCGCTCGTCGAGCAACTGGGCTCTCAGGAAACTTTCGACATTGTGCGAGTCATAGATAACCACCTGGTCCGGCCGCAGGCACTCCTTGACCAGGGGGTAGACCCAAGGATGGGAGAAGATCACGACGTCGGCGCCGGCGACCTCTTGGCGAGCCTGTTCCACGAAAGCGGGCGAGAGGCTCGCCTGTTGGCTGAATGCGAGGTCGATCACCACTTTTCCATTGGCCCGGCGGGCAAGGTCCGCAGCGGCCGCGTGATGGGCATCGCTAAGGGGAACATCGGTCTCGACGAGAGTGTCGCTTAGGGCATGGGCACGGTAGGACTCGCCCGGCCAATCATAGGAACCCGCGTACTTGCATTCCGTATCTGCCCCCAGATTGTGGTAGAGCCCCAGTAAGCGCAGGCGCCCGCCACCGATGGGTGGGTCAATCGGCTGCATATCCAAGACCGCGATCTTGCACTTGTGGGGCAGCACCGTCCGAACCGGCGCCATCGCGGCATCGGCGAGACTGGTGGCCGTTTTTTTCCACGACATGGCCCTAGTAAGTCGGAATCCGTTTTCACCCATTTGCGCAGCCTTATCAGGATTCTCGTATAGCCATTCTAAGGCCTTTTGCACGCTCTCCGGATCTGGCTGACAGACAAAGCCGGTTTCATTATTCTTTACGAAATAGGGTACCTCGCCTGAATCGGCACAAGTGACAACGGGCTTTCCGCTCGCAAATGCTTCCAGAGTGACGTAGCCGTAATCTTCACGGATCGGCACGAACGGCACGGCCAGAGCACCCGCGTAAAGATCAACAAGCTCCTCGTCGCTGACGCTGCCCAAGAACTGGATGCGGTCATCTCCCGCCGCAAGCTCCCGCAACTCCTTCTCCGCCTCACCTCTGCCGGCGATCAGAAGTTTTAACGGCAATTTAGATTTACCTATAGCCTCTATAACAAGGTGAACCCGTTTCCATCGGTGCAACCGTCCGGGCAGAAAGAAGTATTCTCCTGCAGGCCTATTTTTGAATGCGCTGAAAGTGAGCGGGGGATGCAAAACGTCGCATTTCACCCCGCGCCATTTATACAACCGTCGTGCCACTTCATGGGACAGCGCAAAACGCGCCTTAACCCCCTTAATGGCCTCAAAATCAACCTGATGAATTCGTGCGCGCTGGATGAAATGTTCACGAGATGGCGCTGGCAACTCGTCATAGAACATGTCGTCATAAAAGCGAACGGTGTGCACGAGAAATAACACATGGTTAGGATAGATCGCCGCATAAGTAGGCGCTTTGGTCGATACAACCATGTCATAGCCGGACAGATCTATGTTGCGGCAATACGAATAATTTTTTAGTATCTGGTCGAAAGTTGGCTCATCGGCGGGCACCTGAATCAGTTCAGCAACACAACCGATATCGCGATAGCCCTTGACGAGGCCCTCGAAAAAGCGTTCTGCGCCGCCTTTCGTGCCCGTACTTGGCGTTGCAGCCAGCACCGCCACCCGTAATCCAGCATAGCGATTCTTCAGGTTGTTTCCAGTATCGAGCATCATCAGTTACCCTCTCTAGAAATTTGAGCTACTTCCTGGCGAACCCGCGTGAGAATCTCATCAGTGGAAAGGTGCGTCGCGCAGCCTGGGTCGAGGAATGAGCGCCCCCCCATAATCCCTCCGGTCTCAAAGCGCCTCTCTGCTGGCAAGGGACTGAAGCCACGTGCGACATATACAGCAGGATCTTTTTCGTTCGATTGAACATTGTTTATGCCGGGTAGCTTCCTAACGAGCCTGCCCCCCAGCGCAGGGGTGCGGTCACTCTCCAGGAGCGACTGAGACTTACGGCCTTCAACTCTGCACCGGCCTGCTCGGCCTTGGTCTCGGCATGCGCGGCCTTGGTCTCAGCCTGGGCGACCAAGATCTCAGCCTGCGCGACCTTGGTCTCAGCCTGCGCGGCCTTGGCCTCAGCATGCTCGGCTTTGGCTTCGGCCTGCTGGATTTTAGCCTCAAGCATGGTAAGGCGCGTCTGCGTTTCATCATCGTAACGGGCTGCGAGACTCTCCAGTGTCAAGCCGCATTGCATTTCAAAGGCAGCATCAAAAAGCCCTGTCTGCATTTTTATGCCGGACTTTTGCGCAACAACCGCGCAGTCCGGGCTTACGCCGGAGAGTACGTTAATGAGGTGAACCCGGCAGGCTGTCTCCAGCCCGGCATCTTGCTGAAGCCGTAGTATTTTAGTGCGCTGGAAACCTGTATAGTCACAAAGAAACGAGAGAAGCTGAACTGGCAGAGGGCGTTGATGAGTGGGGTCGAGATAGAAGCTTGATGTTCCTACAGCCAAATTCTCTGAATTTGGCGTCTCGATAATGAGCAGCCCAGAAGGCTTGAGGACTCGCAAAGCCTCTTTAACAAGCTTTTGCAAGTCGTCAAAAGGGATATGTTCCGCCAGATGAAAAGCCGAAACAATTGCCTGGCTTTCATCTGGAAGATGCTCTAGGGCAACGATTGCATCCTGGGTTTCCACGGAAAAACCACGCTCCAGGCAGGCTTTTAACATGCCTTCGTCGAGATCGACGCCGTGGGCGTTAAAACCGATCTCACCAGTCAGTTCGAGCCATTCTCCACGGCCGCAGC
>Ga0326727_10002348_pt1 | contig 65175 bp, 57 predicted proteins | sample MB2enrmetagenome_FD_207643 | JGI IMG/M metagenome (GOLD analysis project Ga0326727, IMG submission 207643) | Lab enriched peat soil microbial communities from McLean, Ithaca, NY, United States - MB29MY | ecosystem: Environmental > Terrestrial > Soil > Wetlands > Peat | place: USA: New York...
GATGGCAGTTTCGCCCCTGCGAAAAAAGGGGCGCCGGAATCGGAAAGACCAAGCGGGGCAAGGGCACAAAGTGGATGGTGGTGGTCGATGGCCAGGGTCTTCCTTTGGGAAAGCACTTGGGATCGGCCTCTCCGGCGGAAGTCAAACTCGCCGAAATCACCCTCGCCTCGATCCGCGTACCCAACCGCCACAACCACGGCCGCCCAAGGCAGAAACCGCAAAGGCTGATCGCCGACAAGGCTTATGACAGTGACCCTTGACTGCTTGTAGACGAATGATCTTCTCTGGATTGTCCAATGCGCTCTCTCCTGTGACGGGACAGGCTCATGCCGTCCATCTATTTCCAACTTGTTCCGAGGTCGAACAACCGCGCAAGTTTTGGTCTCTGCGGAGATTCTGCGGACGGGATGAACGGCGGGTCGCGCCGTTGAAGCCGTGAGCAAGGGCGCGCCACAATGCCGCACAGCGCGGCGTAAGTCTTGGGTGATGCCTTTCCCTATCGCTGGTGCCACGGAAGCCAGGATGGTGCGCTTATGCGATTGGCAGAGGGTGGTGAGCGAGGCCGCTCCGCATCCGAAATTGCCCACAGTCACAGCCCGCCTATGAAGCCGTTCGGCCCTTCATGCTACATGGCTGCGAAACGGAAGCAGCTTCCCGCCGCGCAGAGTTTGCTCCAGAAAGTCTGCCCAATCCTGCATCATTCTCGCGCGTGGCTCAAGATACAAGGCATGGTTATAAGCCGCGCTCACGGCATTGCGCGGCGCATGTGCAAGCTGCAATTCGATGTGCTCATGCCCGTAGCCCTTTTCATGCAAGACAGTGGACGCCAGCCCGCGAAAGCCATGCCCTGTCATTCTGCCTTTGTAGCCCATGCGTTTCAGTGCCATGAGAATTGTATTGTTGCTCATGGGCTTTGCGGCGCTTCGATCACCGGGGAAAAGCCACTCACTTTCCCCTGTCAGAGTGCGCAGCATTTCCAACACTTCGATTGTTTGCTCGGCAAGAGGGACAATGTGCGGGGTTCGCATCTTCATGCGTTCTGCGGGGATATTCCAGCGGGCGGCGTCCATATCGAACTCTGCCCACTTCGCTCCAATCAATTCGCTGGTGCGCACAAAAGTGAGGGCCATCAGCTTCAATCCCAAGCGGGTGACATGCGTCCCTCTGTATACCTCAATCGCACGTAGAAGGTCCGGCAACTCTTTAGCATCGATGCGGGCAAGGTTAGTCTTATGCGTCGGCCTCAAAACGTCAGCGGGACGAATCTCGCTAGCCGGATTTCGCTTCGCGTATCCATGCGCAATTGCATAGCGGAAAATCTGGCCTGTGTTCTCTAGCGCCCGCTTTGCCAGGTCCGCCGCGCCGCGTTCCTCTATCGCTTTGACCATGACCACCAGTTCAGGCGCTTCAATCTCCGTAATCGGGCGCGCGCCTAGCAGTGGAAAAATGTTCGCAGCCATGCGCCGCCGTGTCGCGTCTACGTGTTGGTTGCTTTTGTCCACCCGCCAGTGATCGAACCAAAGGCCCGCAATCGTCTGGAAGGAATTCTCGGACGCACACTTTGCGGCGGTCTTGTCAGCCTTCCGCTGTGCCATTGGATCGGTGCCCATCGCAAGCAACCTGCGAGCCTCAGTGTGGCGCTCTCTGGCCAGCGCCAGAGGCACGTCGGGGTATTTGCCAAGGGACATGAGCTTCTCTTTGCCGTCATGGTTGTAAGCCCAACGCCACAGCTTGCCACCGGCTGGAGTGACCCAGAGATACAGGCTCCCCCCATCACTCAATCGATACGCCTTCTCAGCCGGTTTGCTCTTGCGAACTTCTGTATCCGTCAATGGCATTTCTACGCTCCCCCCAAAAAATACCCCCGCAGAGAAAAGTACCCCCCTTTTGAAAAGCAACATACCCCGGAAAGTACCCCCCGCAGGACTTGGCTTTGATAGTACGCCGTTGGACGTAAAAAAACGAAATCCCCAGTGTTTACCGGGGATTTGTCTATTCTCTTGGATGTCTTTGGATGACTTGAAACGGGTTCTTGGTGGGCAGTGAGGGACTCGAACCCCCGACATCCTGCTTGTAAGGCAGGCGCTCTAACCAGCTGAGCTAACCGCCCACGCGGGCCGGAAATACCATTACGGCCTTCTGTCATCATATCAGTGCACTTGCGTATTGGTCAGCGGCGCATTTCAGCCGTCATCCGCCCGCCACAATCCACACCCTCCTTGACCCTCTCCATTCTTGCGGGCCGATTGCGGGCTCACGAATCCCGGTTGCCGTTTGACGATATACTTGATGCTGAGTTTACCCGCAGCCGCACCAGACCTTAAGCCGCCGCTCTTGCATTGTAAGAGCGCATTTCCGCAGCCAACCTGGTTTCGCCGGCTCCACGAGGCTTCTTTGCTCCCGAATCCCGACCCTGACGCGCCAACTGAACGGTCACGACCATTGTGCGTGGATCTGGACGGCACGCTCATCAAATCCGACTCCCTCTTCGATGCGGTTTGCCAGTTCGTGCGCCGGAATCCTCTCCGGTTCTGGCAACTGGGGCTCTGGCTGGCCGGGGGGCGCGCCCGCCTGAAGGCAGAGGTTGCCCGCCGCGCACCGCTCGATCCCACCCGGCTGCCCTACAACGCCGAACTGCTCCGCTACCTGCAGACCGAGTGGCGCGAAGGCAGGCAGCTCTACCTGACCAGCGGCGCGGATGGCCCGCTGGCCGAGCGGGTCGCGGCGCATCTGGGCATTTTTGCGGGCGTACTTGCCTCCGACGGTGTGACCAACCTGACCAGCGGTAAAAAGCTGGCCAGCCTGAAGGCCCGCTTCGGCGAGTTCGACTACATCGGCAACTCCCGCGCCGATCTGCCTCTGCTGGCCAAAGCGCATGAGGCGATGGTGGCCAATCCCACCCTCGGCCTGCGCGTTGCGTTGCGCCTGCGGAAGATTCCTGTGGACCGGACATTTGTCGACCAACGGCCCTTGCCGCACACTCTGCTGAAGGCGATCCGCATTCACCAGTGGGCCAAGAACATTCTCCTGCTGGCGCCGCTTCTGCTCTCCCACAAGCTGTACCCGGCGGCTATCGGCGCGGCTATCGCCGCCTTCTTCTGCTTCAGCTTCATGGCCTCGGCCAACTACCTTCTCAACGACATGCTCGACATCGAGAGCGACCGCCGCCATCCGGCCAAGCGCTTCCGCCCCTTCGCCGCCGGCGATCTGTCGGTTTCAGGAGGCATTGCCCTGGCTCTCGCGCTCATCGGGGCCTCGGTGGCGATTCTGCCCTGGCTCCCCCATGAATTCGCAGTGTGGCTGGCGGTCTATATCGTGTGCACAACGGCCTACTCCTTCTATCTCAAGCAGGTAGCCCTGGTTGATGTGCTCATGCTCTCCGGCCTCTACACAATGCGCCTGCTGGCCGGTGGCGCGGCCACGGGAACGGAAATCTCCCACTGGCTGGCTGGCTTCTCCATCTTCCTGTTTCTCTCCCTCGCCATGGTCAAACGCTTCTCGGAGCTCGAAAATCTGCGCGCGCGCGGCATCACCGCGACCCATGGGCGGGGTTATCTGGTCGTCGACCTGGAACAGATTCGCAGCTTCGGCACATCCTGCGCAACAGCCACCGTGGTGGTCTTTTCGATGTATATCTCCCGCCGCGACGTAGAGATCCTCTACAAGCACGCCGGCCGGCTTTGGCTCATCGTGCCGTTGATGCTCTTCTGGCTTTACCGTGTCTGGCTGCTGGGCTCGCGCGGCGAAATGGACGACGATCCCGTCATCTTCGCCCTCCGCGACCGGGTCAGCCTCGCGGTGGGAGTGTGCGTCCTGGCCGTGGCCATCTTCGCCCTGTAACGCGCAAGCGCCGCGCGGCCGGGAAAGTTGAAGCCGCTCAAGGATCCCCAGGGTCGTGGGATGCTCTCCAGCGCGCCATGCATCCTTTGCGGCCGCTCGCACGTCATAAAAAGATGGCGCTGAGTGCTTTTGCCTGCACGCGCAGTTGTTTGTAGGAATCTTCGACTACCATTGTAGTTTCAACAGGATGTTGGAACGGAACTGGGCAGCCAGCGCTGTCCGGTCCTGCAACCCGGTGAGCCGGCCATGACCGGACCAGGGCGTCTGTCGAACCGTTCTGATGCGGTTCGGTCGCTAGCAGCCCGGCTCAGGAGCGAGTACCAGCCTTATGTGGATTGTCCGGCTTGCGCTGCGGCGGCCTTATACCTTTGTCGTCTTCGCGCTTTTGATTTTGATCCTCGGCGTCTTCAGCATCCTGTCGATGCCTACGGATATCTTTCCGAACATCGACATTCCCGTCGTCACGGTGGTCTGGGGATACGGCGGCCTCTCCGCGGAAGAGATGGCCAACCGCATTGTCACGCCCAGTGAACGCGGTCTCACCACCACCGTCAACGACATCGAGCACATTGAGTCGCAGTCGCTCAATGGCATCGCGGTTATCAAGATTTTCTTCCAGCCGCATGTGAACATCGGCAGCGCCGTGGCCCAGGTGACCGCGGTCAGCCAGTCGCAGTTGCGCAGCCTGCCGCCGGGCTCCACGCCGCCCTTCATCCTCCAGTACAACGCCTCCAGCGTGCCAATTCTGCAGTTGGGCCTTTCTGGGCAGGGCCTGAACGAACAGCAGTTGAACGACCTGGGATCCAACACCATTCGCGTCCAGTTGGCCACCATCGAGGGCGCGCAGACGCCTTTCCCCTATGGCGGCAAGCCGCGCCAGATTCAGGTGGATCTGGACCTGCAGGCTTTGCAGGCCAAGGGCCTGTCGCCCGCCGATGTGGTCAGCGCCGTCAACGCGCAGAATCTGATCGTGCCTTCCGGCACCATGAAGATCGACCGCTTCGAGTACGCCGTTGAAACCAACTCCGCACTCCCGGCTGTCGATGCGCTCAACAACCTGCCTGTCCGGGCGGTGAACGGGGCGGTGATTTACCTTCGCGACGTGGCGCACGTACGCGACGGCAACCCGCCGCAGACCAACATCGTCCACGTGGATGGCCGCCGCGCCATTCTGATGAGCATCATGAAAACCGGTTCGGCCTCCACGCTGGACATCATCGCCGGTATCCGCGCCAAGCTTGAGAGCGTGAAGGGCCAGTTGCCGCCGCAACTGCAGATCAGCTCCCTCTCCGATCAGTCGATCTTCGTGCGCGGCGCAATCAACGGCGTGGTGCGCGAGGCCATCATCGCCGCCTGTCTCACCGCCATCATGATCCTGCTCTTTCTGGGCAGTTGGCGCTCCACCATCATCATCGCGGTCTCCATTCCGCTCTCGATTCTCTCCTCCCTCATCATGCTTTCCGCGCTGCACGAGACGATCAACATCATGACGCTGGGCGGCATGGCGCTGGCCGTCGGTATTCTGGTGGATGATGCCACGGTGGCCATCGAAAACATCAACCGCTATCTCGAAACCGGCGCGGAACTGGAACAATCCATTCTGGACGGCTCGGCGCAGATTTCCATCCCCGCCCTCGTTTCCACCCTCTCCATTTGCATCGTCTTTGTGCCCATGTTCTTCCTGAACGGCGTGGCGCGCTACCTGTTCGTCCCGATGGCCGAGGCCGTGGTCTTTGCCATGCTGGCCAGCTATCTGCTCTCGCGAACGCTGGTACCCACCATGGCCAAGTACCTGCTCAGGGAACATGACGACGCGGAAGCCGCAAAGCGGCGCTTCAGCCGCAACCCCTTCACGCGATTCCAGCAGGGCTTCGAGTCCGCCTTTGAGGCGTTTCGCCACGGCTACCTGCGGCTGCTCACCCTGTGCGTAGACCACGCAAAAGTGTTTCTGATCCTCTTCCTGGTGTTTACGCTCGGTTCGATCGTGCTCCTTGAACCATGGCTCGGCCAGGACTTCTTCCCCTCTGTGGACTCCGGCCAGTTCAAGATTCACGTGCGCGCCCGCACCGGCACGCGCATTGAGGAGACGGCCGCGCTTTGCGACCACATCGACGCGACCATCCGCGAGCAGATTCCGGCCAAAGAAGTGGTCAACATCGTGGACAACATCGGCTTGCCCACCTCGGGACTGAATCTCTCCTACTCAACTTCCGCGCCGGTCGGACCGGCCGATGCCGACATTCAGGTGCAGTTGAGCGAGGATCACCACCCCACCGGGGCCTACGTCGAACAGTTGCGCGGCGTGCTGGCCCGCGAATATCCCGGCGTCACGTTCTATGTGCTGCCGGTGGACATCGTGACCCAGATCCTCAACTTCGGTCTCTCGGCGCCCATCGACCTTCAGATCGTCGGCCCTAATCTTTACGGCAACCGCGCCCTTGCCGAGCGGATGCTCAATGAGGTGCGCTATGTTCCAGGCGCAGCCGACGCCCGCATCCAGCAGCCCTTCGACCTTCCCAGGATGACGGTGGACGTGGACCGCACCCGCGCCGAAACCATCGGCCTGTCGCAGAAGGACGTGGCCAGCAGTCTGCTGGTGGCTCTCAGCGGCAGCTTCCAGACCGCTCCGAATTTTTATCTGGACCCAAAAAACGGCGTCAGCTACAACATCGCCATCCAGGCTCCGCAGTACAAAGTGGATTCACTGGCCGCGTTGCAGGGAATGCCCATCACCGGCTCCTCGGCAACGCAGAAGAACAACGGCGCGGCCCCCACCGGCGCGCCCGGAACGCAGCCGCCCGTGGAGATTCTCGGCAATCTCGCGGGCATTGAGCCCGGAACCGAGTTGGGCACTGTGAGCCACTACGACATTCAGCCGGTCATTGATCTCTACGCCAACGTGAACGGAACCGATCTGGGCACCGTGACCCGCTCGATGGAGAAGATCATCGACGAACACAAAGCCGAACTGCCGCGCGGCTCGCACTTCACCCTGCGCGGCCAGAGCGAGACGATGAAGAAGTCCTACATCGGACTGCTGACCGGGCTGGCCTTCTCCATCCTGCTGGTCTATCTGCTCATCGTCGTCAACTTCCAGTCCTGGCTTGATCCGTTCCTTATTGTTGCGGCGCTGCCCGCGGCCCTGGCCGGCATTGTCTGGTTTCTCTTCCTCTCCAACACGCGGCTCAGCGTCCCGGCGCTTACCGGCGCCATCATGTGCATGGGCGTGGCAACGGCCAACTCCATCCTGGTGGTAAGCTTTGCCCGCGAGCAGTTGGAAGTCCTGGTAGGCGATGCCCGCCGCGCCGCTCTGAACGCTGGCTTTGTCCGCCTGCGCCCGGTGCTGATGACCGCGCTGGCCATGATCATCGGCATGGTGCCCATGGCGCTGGGCCTGGGCGACGGCGGCGAGCAGAATGCTCCGCTGGGCCGTGCTGTCATCGGCGGACTGCTGCTGGCCACCGTGGCCACACTCTTTTTTGTACCCGCATTTTTTGCCACTGTTCACGGCTGGCTCGAGCGCCGCCGCAAGACGGCCATGGGCCTTCAAGCGGCCGGAACGTTTGACGAGTTTGACGACATATCGGAGTAAATCCTTATGAGTAACGAACCTAAACCGAATTCCCAAGCGGCACCGCAAGCCGCCACCGAACACGAGACCGCACCCGTGCACAGGCCCATCTCGCCGCGCAAAGCCCTGCTGGGCCTGGCGCTGGTGCTCATCGTTCTGGCCGCCCTGGCCGGCTTCGGAATCATGCGCCGCATCTTCGCCGATAGAGTCCTGGCGGATACCACCAGGGAACTGGCTGCTCCCACGGTCATCGTCGCGGTTCCCAGTCCTGGCGCGCCGGTGGACACCCTTGTGCTGCCCGGCAACGTCTCCGCCTGGACGGATTCTCCCATCTACGCGCGCACTTCCGGCTACCTCACGCGCTGGTACTTCGACATCGGCGCCAAGGTAAAGAAGGGCGCGTTGCTGGCCGAGATCGCCACCCCCGAGGTGGACCAGCAACTGGCCCAGGCCGAGGCCGACCTGAATACCGCTCAGGCCAACGCCAACAACGCCCGCATCCAGGCCGAGCGTTACACCGGGCTGGTCAAGTCTGAGGCCGTCTCCCACCAGGACACCGACGCGTTCGTCAATCAGGCCGCCGCCACCGCTGCCGCCGTCCGCTCCGCCCAGGCCAACGTGCAGCGCCTCCGCGATCTACAGTCCTTCGAAAAGGTATATGCGCCCTTCGACGGCGTCGTCACCGCCCGCACCGTCGATACCGGCCAGTTGATCGACACCGGCGCGGGCAAGGAGCTTTTTCACCTCCAGGCCATCCAGACCCTGCGCGTCTACGCCAACCTGCCGCAGTTCTACTCGGCGAACGTGAAGCAGGGCGCAAAGATCGGCCTTACCTTTGCCGAGCACGCCGGAAAAACCTATGAGGGAACGCTGGCGCGCACCGCCGACGCCATCGATCCAGCCAGCCGCACCCTGCTGGTGGAGATCGACGTGGACAACCGCGCTGGCGAACTGCTGCCCGGCTCCCTGGCCCAGGTTCACTTCAAGACGCCCGCGGCCGGACCCACCTTCATCGTGCCCGCCGCGGCGCTCATCTTCCGCAAGGAAGGCTTGCGCGTTGGCACGGTGGTCAACGGCAATGTCGCTCACCTGGTTCCGGTAGTCATCGGCGAGGACGACGGAGCCAACGTGCAGATTGTCACGGGCCTTGCACCCGGCGACCAGGTCATCCAGGACCCGCCTGACTCGCTCATTGAAGGCGAAAAGATTCAGGTCGTAAGCCCCGGCAGCCAGGCCGATGCGGGAGGCAAGTAACCATGCCGCCTCTTCTTGCTGCGGATCAATTCGAGGGCAGCTCACAACCGTGCCAGGGCACGGCTTCAGTCGTGCCGCAAATGCAGCCGGGTGCCCCACATCTGGCGCGGCTTCATCGCGTCATATGTGGGAGACCACGAACCTCGTCTGTCCATGTTTTTTCCTGCCTGACCACCCTCATCCTCCTTGCCGGCTGCAAGCCCGTAGGCCCCAACTACAACCGTCCCGGTTACGCAGCGCCGCCGGCCTACAAGGAAACAGGCGCGACGACAGCCCTGGTTCCCCCGCCCGCTCCCACGGGAGGCGCTTGGCAGCCCGCCTCGCCCTCCGACGGCATGATCCGCGGCAAGTGGTGGGAGATCTACCAGGACCCCCAACTCAACCAGTTGGAAGAGCGCGTCGCCGCGGACAACCAGAACCTGCGCCAGGCGCTGGAAACGTACCAGGCAGCGCGCGACCGGGTCGCCGTCGCCCGCGCCAGCCTCTATCCCACGCTCTCCGCCGGGACCTCCGCGGCGCACAACAATATCTCGCAGAATGGCCCTTCCTACTCGCCCGGCAAACCCACCGGCTATGGCGACCTGGTGCTGGGAGGCCAGGCCAGTTGGGAGCCGGACTTCTGGGGCCGCATCCGCCGCAGCGTTGAGGCCGCCCGCTCCAGCGCCCAGGCCAGCGCCGCTGACGCGGCCAGCGTCGAACTCAGCCTTCATGCCGAGATGGCCGCCGACTACTTCCAGTTGCGCGGTCTCGATGCCGGGATCAAGCTGCTCGATGCCACCATCGCCGACCTTGAACGGCAGCTCGACCTGACCCAGCGCCGTCGGGAAGGTGGCGTGTCCACTGAGGTGGACGTGGCCCAGGCCCGCACCCAGCTTGAGACCGTGCGCGCACAGCGGATCGATGTGGGCGTGGCCCGCGCCCAGTACGAACACGCCATCGGCGTCATCGCCAACGCAAATCCATCCGGCTTCAGTATTCCGCCCTCGCCGCTTGACCTGGCGCTGCCCAAGGTTCCCGTCGGCGTGCCTTCGCAGTTGCTCGAGCGCCGTCCCGACATTGCCGCCGCCGAGCGCCGCGCCCAGGCCGCCAACGCGCAGATCGGCATCGCCGTCAGCGCCTTTTATCCCAGCATCAACCTGAGCGGCGCTGGCGGTTTTGAGAGCATGCGCGGCGGAACCTGGATTCAGGGTCCCAGCGCGCTATGGAGCCTCGGAGCGCAGGCAACCGAACTGCTCTTCGACGCCGGCCAGCGCCACGCCCTCACCGATCACGCCCGCCACGCCTACGAAGCCCAGGTGGCCGCTTACAAGGCATCCGTCCTTGCCGCCTTCAACGACGTGGAAGACCAGCTCTCCGGCCTCCGGATTCTGGAGCAGGAGTCGGCCGTCGAGCAGCGGGCGGTCGAGTCGGCCCAGCACTCCTACGAAATCTCCAATCAGCGCTACAAGGGCGGCGTCACCAGCTACCTCGAAGTCCTCACGGCCGAGGCCACGCTGCTCCAGAACCAGCGCACCGCCATCGATCTTGGAACTCGCCAATTCGTCTCCAGCGTCGGCCTGGTCCGCTCCCTCGGCGGCGGCTGGGATGCTACGCAACTGCCGAAATGACCGGATGCCTGTGATGCTCGTCCGCAATGAGAGTCCGGAAGATTGCGCCGCGATCCGCCTTGTCAACGGAGAGGCATTTGGCCGGCCTGACGAGGCCGATCTCGTTGATCGTTTGCGCGCTCAGGGGGTCGTGCTCGCTTCGTTTGTTGCCGAGGTGGAAGGCAGGATTGCCGGCCACATTCTCTTTAGCCGGATGTCGATTGAGACAACGGATAAGTCCATTGCAGCAGTGGCCTTGGCTCCCCTGGCGGTAATACCGAAGTTCCAAGGCCAGGGCATTGGAACAAGGTTGATGGCTCACGGTCTCGATTGGCTACGCGGAGGAAGCGAGAAGGTTGTTTTAGTTCTCGGCCATCCGGATTACTATCGGCGCTTCGGCTTCTTGACCGATAAGGCTCGCTTTATCGAGAGCCCGTTCAATCCCAAATCCTTCATGGCGCTTGAACTCAAGCCCAATGCGCTTGAAGGCATTCGCGGCAAGGTCCGTTACCCGGACGCCTTTGGACTCTGAAAACGGGACACCATACGCCATCGGTCGGAAGCCAGTCAAAGGCAGGGAATAAGGATCATGGCAAGCAGCTATAACAATTCCCGAAACTTCTCCAAACTAATTGCGCGCCAATTCCTCAGCTGCCTCGACACACTCATGAATGGCGATCTGAATGTTCGCGAGGGCTTCTTCTTCAGTTGTTCCCTGCGACCAGCAGCCAGGCAGACCGGGGCACGAGACACTGTAACCTTCCTCGGAACGGCGGAGAGCGACACGGTAGGTTGCCATGGAAGCAATGGTACGCCGCTCTGGAAACGGCAGCAATGAAAACCAGCCGCAAAGCTCTATCGGCTTGTTTTCTGTTCCCTATTCCCTATTCCCTGCCTTCACCGCATCCTGCCGCAGATGGCTGAACGCCGCCGGCGGCACATCGGTCAACGGCAGCGCCGGGCCTTCCCACAACACGCGAGAGAAACCCGGACTCACCGAGTGCAAGCTTTCAAAATGAAATGTATGTTTGCCGGCCCGCAGCCCCAGCGAACCGCGGTCATAGCGCACGGCGTTGCCCGGCGAGCCGCAGACCTGGGCAAAGGGCGGTCCGGTCCTGGCCACTTCCATGCCGTCGATTACCAGCCGCGCGCCATCCCGGGCCATCAGATGGAAGGTGTAGCCGCCGTCGGCGGGAACGTCGATGAGACCGTCCCAGACGGCGGCGTAACGCGTAAAGCCCTGCGCATTCGCGCGCAAGTTGGGCCCTTCGCCGGTGAAGAGCGGGCGTTCGGTGGCCAGGTTGGGCAGTTCGGTCCATTCTCCAGGAAATATCTGCCAGGCGAGGCCGGGCGCCTCGGGGCCGGCGGTCCGTGGGGCATCGTGCCAGTGGGCCACGGCTACAACCCCCTGCGCGGCCCAATCCTCACCGGCCGATTCAGCCTCCCCGTCGTGCTCCTCCACCCGGAGCAGAACCCTGAAGCGTCCTGAACCGTCGAGCTGTGTTCCTTCGGCGTCCGGGAAACGGTGGCGCACACGGCGGCCGCTGGCCCGGGTTCCATCGCCAAAAAACCAGGTGTAGTGCGCGCCGGGCGAGGATTGCGCGGTAAACGTGACTTCCTGGCCCGGCGCAAAGGCCGGCGGATCCACGGTAAAGGCTGCCACCGGGCCGTGCGGGGCCGTAAAGTGAGCAGGAGCCGCGCCGCCGGAGACCGCCAGCGGCAGGTCCGCATTGCCGGCCGCGCGGCTCTGGCCGTACTTCACATTGTCAAAAGTGACGTCCGCGACGTCGCCGGTCATCGTGGAATCGGCCAACGGCGGCTGATCCAGCGCCCAGATATTGTGAAAAACGAACCCATGTAACCCTGGGTACTCCTGCTCCAGTTGCACCAGCGAGTACCAGTTGTCGAGGAAGAGATTCTTGAAAGTGAACTCCGAGTGGACACCCTTGGCCTCCTGAGCGCCCCAGAAGCCGAGCAGGCCGAAAGTCTGCCCGCAAGCCCCGATGCCTCCGTGGAGAATGTCGGAGTCGCGCAGTGTAAAGTTCCGCGAGTTATAGACCTTCTTCGGCCAGCCGGCGCGCACGATGTTCGAAATGCTGGTCGAAAGCACGCTGTGCTCGATAAGAATGTTGTTCACATCGTGCCCAGGCCGCGTCAGATCCGCATCGGTGTAGCCGTCCCAGTTGCCCTCCATGGCAAACACATCGTCAGACGCTCTCAGGAAGGAGTTGCGCACCACGGTGTCCCCGCTCCCCAGCCAGTCCATGCCGTCCTGATTGGCGTTGGCGGGGTTGCCGCCGATGAGGCGCAGGTCGTCGTACACAAATCCCGCCGAGTCCTTCATCTGGATCGACCAGGTGCGCGCACGCACAAGGCAGGTCAGCCCGTCGATCTCTACATTGTGGGCTTCCAGCGCGCCAATGCAGTGCCAGTCGGGCTTCTGCATCCAGCCTTCGTCGCTGTTGGGGTCCTGGGAGCCTTCATACACAATGGTCCCGTGGCCCAGGATCTTTACGTCATGCACCTTCCAAAGATTCAGGCTGCCGAAGAAATAGGACCCTGGAGCCAGATAGAGGGTTTCGCCGCTCTTGGGATTGAGGCTTCCGTGGTAGACCCCCGGCAGATAGGCGTGAATCTCCCCTTTGCGCGGCATGGGAGGCGGCGGCGTGCCGGCAAAGAGAAACAGCATCTTGGCGTGGTTCAGAAAGTCGCCCGGCCGGGAGATGGAGAGTTTGGCCGGCCCCTGGAGCCGAAAGCGTATGGTCTGGCCCTCCCGCGCCGGCCGCAGACCCAGACGCCAGGGCTGAATGTCCACGCCTTTGTCCCAGAAGCCCGGCTCGGCGGCGGTAATCTCCACGGTCACCGGGCCGATCGCGTCGAAGCTCACATACTCGTAGCTGGCCGCAGCATGAGCCACGTCCACCGCCTCGCCGTTCACGGTGACAGTGAAGGCCGAGGAGCGCAACTCCGCGGGAACAGGCGCGGCCTGCACTCTCGCGCCGGCCCAGGCGGCAACAGGAAACGCTAGAACGGCCATCAACAACGTGCGGAAAAACAGCGGCAAAACGAACCCCGGAAGAAAGTGGGAATGAAACCACTTTAGCACCGGGACGGCGGGTGCAGACTACAGGCTGGGACCCGCCGGCACGTGCGAATCGAAAGAGTAGCCCAGAGCGGAGCAAAGCGCAGACCTGGGAATCGAATCTCCGCACGGATTCTCGTCCCTTGGTTCTGCAACGAACCCTCTCTCGCCTGAAGGCCGCCGGCCCCACCGCAGGTGGTTTAAGCTGAAAAAAGCATGAAAGAATCTGCCGTTTTGCTCATCGACTGCCCGGACCGGAGAGGCCTGATATCTCGCGTCTCCACAATGCTCTACCAGCATGGCGCCAACATCCTCCACGCCGACCAGCACCAGGACCACGAGTTGGGCCTCTTTTTTATGCGGATGGAGTGGGCGCTGAACGGGGCGGGAGAGGATTCGACCACCCTGGCGGCCAACCCGAAACCCTTCGATCTGGAAGCCTTCAAGGCAGACTTCGCGCCAATGGCCGCCGAACTGGACATGCACTGGCAGTTGACCTCCAGTAACCGGCAGTCCAAAGTGGCGCTCTTCTGCTCGCAGTACCTGCACTGCATGGCCGACCTGCTGCACCGCTGGAGAACCGGCGAACTGGTCTGCGAGATTCCGGTCATTATCTCCAACCACCGCGCTGTCGAAAACCTGGCCGCCTTTTACGGCATCCCCTTCGAATACATTCCCATGACCCCGGCCACGCGCGCCGAGGCCGAGGCCCGGCAACTCGAACTGCTCGCGCGCCACGGAGTCGATCTGGTGGTGCTGGCGCGCTATATGCAGATTCTCTCCCCGGCCTTCATCGCCCGTTACCCCGCCTCGATCATCAACGTGCATCACTCGTTCCTGCCCGCCTTCATCGGCGCCAAGCCCTACCACGCCGCGCACGCCCGCGGCGTCAAGCTCATCGGCGCCACCAGCCACTATGTCACCGAGGATCTCGACGACGGCCCCATCATCGAGCAGGACGTGGCCCGCATCTCGCACCGCGACCAGGTGGAAGACCTTGTCGCCCGCGGCCGCGACCTGGAGCGCATCGTCCTCTCCCGCGCCGTCCGCTGGCGCTTGGACCGCCGCATCCTCTGCTACGGAAACAAGACCGTCGTCTTCGATTGAGACAGGGATTCCTGTTCCCTAATCCCTGTTCCCTTCCCCTTTCCATGCCGTAGAATCGCTCTAAGATGAAGTGTCCCTATTGCGGTTTCGGGCAGGATCGGGTGGTGGACTCGCGCGAAAGCAAAGAGGCCGACTCCATCCGTCGGAGGCGGGCGTGCGAGCGGTGCAATCGCCGCTTCACCACCTATGAGCGGATTGACGAAATCCCCTACATGGTAGTCAAGAAGGACGGCCGCCGCGAGCGCTTTGACCGCCAGAAGGTCTTGAGCGGCCTCTTGCGCGCCTGCGAAAAGCGTCCCGTGCCCTCCATCAATCTCGAGGCTATCGTGGATGCCGCCGAAGCCTTTCTGATGGACGCCCCGGAGCGCGAACGCACCACGGCCGAGATCGGCGAACTCATCATGAAGCACCTCAAGGGGCTGGACACGGTGGCTTACATCCGCTTCGCATCCGTCTACCGGGACTTCAAGGATGTGCGCGAGTTCAAGGAAGAGCTCGAAGGACTGCTCGGCGGACGCGCTTCCGGCAAGGGTAAAAAGCAGGGAACAGGAATCAGAGAGTAGACCATCGAGGAGCAACCAATGCCCGAGATGAAGAAGCACAGAGTAACGCTGATTCCGGGCGACGGCATCGGCCCTGAAGTAACCCAGGCCGTGGTCCGCATCCTCGAAGCCACCGGCGTTCACTTCGAGTGGGAGCGATTTGCCGCCGGAGCCGAGGCCTTTGAAATCTTCGGCGAATACATCCCCGCGGCGCTCTATGAGTCGATCGAGCGCAACGGCGTAGCCCTGAAGGGTCCTGTCACCACTCCCATCGGCGGCGGCTTCAAGAGCATCAACGTCACGCTAAGAAAAAGATTTAATCTCTTCGCCAACTTCCGGCCGGTCAAGAATCTTCCTAGCCTAGAGACGAAATGGCCCGGCGTGGATCTGATCATCGTGCGCGAAAACACTGAGGGCGAGTACGTGGGCCTGGAGCATGAAGTCGTTCCCGGCGTGGTCGAGAGCATCAAGGTAATTACCGAAAAAGGCTCCACGCGCATCGCCAAATTCGCCTTCGAGTATGCGCGCAAGCACGGCCGCAAGAAGATCCACACCGTCCACAAGGCCAATATCATGAAGCTCTCCGACGGGCTGTTTCTGCGCTGCGCGCGCCAGGTAGCCGAGGGCTTTCCCGATGTGGCCTATGCCGAGCACCTCATCGACAACACCTGCATGCAGTTGGTGATGAATCCCTGGCAGTACGACACGCTGCTGCTTGAGAATCTCTACGGCGACATCGTCAGCGATCTCTGCGCGGGTCTGGTGGGCGGCCTCGGCCTGGTTCCCGGCGCAAACCTTGGCCTGAACTGCGCCATCTTCGAGGCGGTGCATGGCTCGGCCCCCGACATCGCGGGCAAGGATGTGGCCAACCCCACGGCACTGTTGCAGTCCGCGGTGCTGATGCTGCGCCATCTGGACGAAACAGACGCTGCTGACAAGGTGCAGAAGGCCCTGGAAACGGTCTATGCCGAGCGCAAGACCCTCACCCGCGACGTGGGCGGTACGGCCGGAACCAGCCAGTTCGCCGACGCCGTGCTGGCGGCAATGGGGTAGAGCTAAATCACGATTTTCCTGCCCAGGATGGCCTCATCAAAGTGTTGATTTCTTAAGGAAATCAACACTTTATATTCGCAGCTCTGGTTTGGCCTATCGCGGTATTGCTGGTTACCCAGGAAACAGTGTTCCGGGGAGTGATTCGGCGCTACACTGGCGGAGTTGGAGGCTTGGCAATGAAGGCGCTGGTCAAAAGCAGGGCGGAGCAAGGCTTGTGGCTGGAAGAGATTCCCGAGCCAGCAATCGGCATCAGCGACGTGTTGGTGCGTGTGCACTACACGGGAATCTGCGGCACCGATGTTCACATTTACCAGTGGGACGAGTGGGCGCAAAACACGATTCGCGTGCCGATGACCATAGGGCATGAGTTTGTCGGCGAGATTGTTGCAGTCGGATCCAACGTCAACGACTTTTTCCCCGGTGACATCGTGAGCGGCGAGGGGCATGTCGTCTGCGGGCGTTGTCGCAACTGTCTCGCCGGAAGACGCCATCTCTGCGCTTCCACCCGGGGCGTCGGGGTAAACCGCGCAGGGGCTTTTGCCGAATTGATCGCCCTGCCAATGGCAAATATCTGGCGGCACCACCACGGTATCGACCGGGAGGTTGCGGCCATCTTCGATCCTTTCGGCAATGCCGTGCATACTGCGCTCTCGTTCCCCGTGCTGGGAGAAGACATTCTCATTACCGGCGCGGGTCCGATCGGCTTGATGACAATTCCGGTGCTGCGGTACGCGGGGGCCCGTCATGTGGTCATCACGGATCTGAACCCATTCCGTCTGGAGCTGGCGCGCAAAATGGGCGCAACGCTCGCCGTCAACCCCGGCGAGACGCCGCTGCCTGAAGTGCAAAAGAAGCTGGGCATGGCGGAAGGCTTCGATGTGGGCCTGGAAATGTCCGGCAGCCCGCTGGCGCTCAAGGAGATGATCGCCAACATGTGCCACGGAGGAAAGATTGCCATTCTCGGCATCCCTTCCAGGGAGACGCCGCTGGATTATCGGCCGCTAATCTTCAATATGCTGACCATCAAGGGCATCTACGGGCGCGAGATGTACGAGACCTGGTACAAGATGTCGGTGATGCTGGAATCCGGCGTGAACATCACCCCTGTCATCACGCATCGATTTGACTACAGCGATTTTCACCTGGGTTTCGATGCCATGATCTCCGGCCAGGCAGGCAAGGTGGTTCTGAATTGGACAAGTTTGCACTGAAGCTCTTGCAAGCGCGGCGCGCTTTCGGGGAGCAAGGAGGAAGGTAGCCATGTACGGTAAGATGCAAGCTTTTCTGCAAACCAGAATCGCCGCAATCAAGAGCGACGGCCTTTACAAGCGGGAGCGCGTGATCGCCGGGCCGCAGCAGGCCAGAGTTTCCGTCGCCGGCGGCGCGCCGGTTCTTAACCTGTGCGCAAACAACTATCTGGGCCTCGCCAATCATCCTGCCGTGGTTCAGGCCGCGCAACAGGCCTTGCAGCAGTGGGGCTATGGTCTTGCCAGCGTGCGCTTCATCTGCGGCACGCAACAGCTTCACAAGCAGCTTGAAGAACAGCTCAGCGCGTTTCTCGGCACGGAAGACACGATTCTTTACAGCTCCTGCTTCGACGCCAACGGCGGCCTCTTTGAATCACTGCTGGACGCCGAGGACGCCGTTATCTCCGACGAGCTGAACCATGCCAGCATTATCGACGGCATCCGGCTATGCAAAGCGGCGCGCTATCGCTATCGCAACGGCGACATGGACGAGCTGGAAGCCAGGCTCAAGGAATCCGCATCGGCGCGCCATCGTCTCATTTCCACCGACGGCGTCTTCTCGATGGATGGCTATTTTGCCAAGCTCGACAAGATATGCGACCTGGCCGACAAGTACGAAGCGATGGTCATGGTGGACGACTCGCACGCCGTCGGCTTCATCGGCGAAAACGGCCGCGGCACGCCGGAACTCTGCCGAGTTCAGGGCCGTGTGGACATCCTCACGGGTACGCTGGGCAAGGCACTGGGCGGAGCCAGCGGCGGTTACGCCAGCGGGCGCAAGGAGATTGTGGAACTGCTCCGCCAGCGTTCCCGTCCTTATCTCTTTTCCAACTCCGTCGCGCCGCCGATTGTCGCTGCATCGCTGAAGGTTCTCGATCTGCTGACGGAATCCGCCGGCCTGCGGCAGCAATTGCGCGAAAACACCCGCTTCTTCCGCGAGCAAATGGCCCTGGCCGGCTTCAACGTCCTGCCGGGCGAGCATCCCATTGTGCCGGTGATGTTCGGCGATCCTGTTGTCGCCTCGCGCATGGCGGAGCTGTTGCTGACCAAAGGCGTCTATGTGGTTGCGTTTTCCTACCCAGTGGTGCCGCAGGGCAAGGCGCGTATCCGCACCCAGATTTCAGCCGCGCACACCCGCGCAGACCTCGAATTCGCGCTGGCAAAGTTTGTTGAAGCGAAGACGGAGTTGGGAGTGTGAGGTCGGCGCTGGCGGCGATGGGGCAAGCGCAAATCTACAGAAAAGGTGCGAGAACATGTTTCAAGAATGGGCATTGTGTCAGGGCACGACTTCAGTCGTGCCGAAAACAGCAGGGAAACTAAAGGCTTTAGCCCCTGCGCGAGCTCAGTCCAAATCCACAGAGCCATTTTTGAAACAATATTGAGGCATTCGAATGCATTACCTTCTGTTCTACGAAGTCGGCGAGGACTACATCTCCCGGCGTGCGGAGTTTCGCAATGCGCACCTCGATCTGGCATGGAAGGCAAGCGAGCGCGGCGAAATGGTATTGGGCGGCGCGTTGGCGAACCCCGCCGACGGCGCCGTATTGCTTTTCAAAGGCGACTCGCCTGAGGTCGCGGAGAAGTTTGCAAGGGTCGATCCGTATGTAATGAGCGGGATCGTGAAACGCTGGTATGTGAGGGAATGGAAAACGGTTGTGGGCAAAGATTCCGCCATGCCAATCAGGCCAGATTCAACGCCGCCAGCGAGATAGCACAACGGGCCTTGGTCTTCGAACTTCCAGGGCTTCTTGCAGCGCCGCACCCATCCTCCTGTACACTGGAGTGTTCAAGGCCATGAAAACAAAATATCCAATCGGCATTCTGGGCGCGACCGGCATGGTCGGCCAACGGTACATCCAACTGCTCGAAAACCACCCCTGGTTCGAGATAGCCTGGCTTGCGGCCAGCGACCGCTCCAGCGGCAAACTGTATGGCGAGGCCGCCAAGTGGCGCCTCGACACGCCGCTGCCCGGCCGTATCGCCAAAATGACCGTGGCGCCTGCGGACCACGAAGGCGCGCCGAAGATCATCTTCGCTTCGGTTGACGCCACCATTGCCCGCGAACTGGAGCCCAAGTTTGCCGAGGCAGGCTGCGCGGTACTGTCGAACTCCAGCGCCTTCCGCATGACGCCCAACGTGCCGCTGGTGATTCCGGAGATCAACGCCGAGCATCTGCACCTGATCGAGGAGCAGCCCTCGCGCAAGCAGTCGGGCGGCTACATGGTCACCAATCCCAACTGCTCGACCATCGGCCTGGTAATGGCCCTCAAGCCTCTTGAGGAGCGCTTCGGCATCGAGCAGATCTTCGTCTCCACCATGCAGGCCATCAGCGGCGCGGGCTACCCCGGCGTGCCGTCAATGGATATTCTGGGCAACGTGGTTCCCTACATCGGCGGCGAGGAAGAAAAGATGGAAGCCGAGACTCTCAAGCTGCTGGGCAAGCTCGAAGGCCACGGGGTCACGCCCCTCGCCGCCCGCATCACCGCCCACTGCAATCGTGTCGCGGTTGAGGACGGCCATACTGAGTGCGTCTCGGTCAAGCTTGCTAAGCCGGCCACACGCGAAGAGATTCTCGCCGCATGGGCGGAGTTCAATCCGCTTGCCGGCCAGAAACTGCCCTTTGCGCCCGTGCAGCCTATTCAGTATGCGCCGCAGAACGATCGTCCCCAGCCTCGCCTGGACCGCAATCGCGGCAACGGAATGGCGGTTACCGTAGGCCGTCTGCGCCCCTGCGGCCTGCTGGACTGGAAATTCGTTGCGCTCTCGCACAACACCATTCGCGGCGCCGCCGGCGCCACCATCCTCAACGCCGAACTGCTGGCAAGTTTGGGGAAACTTTAAGAGCCTCTAGCCTCCAGCTTCTAGCCATTAGCTGAAAACTGGAGGTTACTGACTTTGAGCCAGGATCGAACAAACGGCTGGAAGTAAATAGCCAGCAAAAAAGGAGCTAGCGGCTAGGAGCTAGCGGCTAGAAGCTTTCTACAGGAAGATTCGCATGAGCCTGGTAGTCATGAAATTCGGCGGCACCTCGGTCGAGGACCCGGTGGCCATCAACCGTACCGCGGCCATCGTGGCCGGGCGCGTGGCCATGGGCAAGCAACCCGTCGTCGTGGTCAGCGCCATGGCCAAGGTCACCGATCAGTTGCTGCGCGCCGCCGCGGCAGCCTCCACGGGCGACCGCACCGGCGCGCTGGCCATCAGTTCGCGTCTCCGCGCGCGCCATCGCGACACCGCCGCCGCACTGGTCCGGAATCCCGCCAGCTCCGCCGCACTGATCCACATCATCGACGAAAAGTTCGACTCGCTCGATGAGATCCTGCGCGGCCTGGCGGCCATCCTCGAACTCACCCCGCGCATCTCCGACCTGATCGTCAGCTACGGCGAGCGCATCTCCAGCCGCATCGTCGCCGCTGCCTTCCGCGAATTGGGCATGAACGCCGTCCCCGTGGACGCGCGCGAAATCATCATCACCGATTCGCAGTTCCAGAAGGCTGTGCCCAAGGACGCGCTTATTGAGGCGCGCGCCGCCGAAAAGCTTCGCCCCCTTGTCAACGAGGGCAAGGTCCCGGTCATGGGCGGCTTCATCGCCGCCAACGAAGCCGGAATCACCACCACCCTGGGACGCGGCGGCTCCGACTTCACCGGCGCCCTGGTCGGCAGCGCACTCTCCGCCGAGGCCATCGAAATCTGGACCGACGTGGACGGCATCATGACCACCGACCCGCGCATCTGCCCCGACGCCCTGCGCGTCAAGATCATCAGTTTTGAAGAAGCCGCCGAGTTGGCCTACTTCGGCGCCAAGGTCCTCCATCCGGCCACGATTTTGCCGGCCGTCAAGAAGAACATTCCCGTCCTGGTGCTCAACAGCCGCAACGCAGCCTGCGAGGGTACGCGCATCACCTCGCTCGCCCCCCCTTGCAACAGCCCCTTCAAGTCCATCGCCGTCAAAAAGAAGCTCAGCATCATCGACGTGGTGGCCAGCCGCATGTTGATGACCCACGGCTATCTGAGCGAGGTCTTCGCCATCTTCGACAAGCACCAGTGCCCGGTGGATATGGTTTCAACCAGCGAAGTGAGCATCTCGCTGACTGTGGACTCGAACGACAAGCTGCCCGCCATCGCCGCTGACCTGAGCCAACTGGCCGATGTGAAGTACGAGGGACGCAAGGCGCTCATCTGCATGGTCGGCGATGACATCCGCGGCAAAAACGGCATGGCCGCCCAGGTCTTCGCCGCCATCCGCCACATCAACGTGCGGATGATCTCGCAGGGCGCAAGCGAAATCAACATGAGCTTCATGATCGACGAAGACGACGCCGACGAGGCGGTGCGCTCCTTGCACGCCACCTTCTTCCAGGACCCCGACCCCGCCATCTTCGACGTCGACGCGCGGCGCCGGTAGAGATTAGGAGCCATAGCTCTAGAATCGGAGGGAGCAGGGGCCTTCAGGCCACTGAAAGCTGGTCCGCAAAAAATGTGGCTTTAGCCACGGGCCTTTCGTTTATATTGCTGAGACTCTGGGTGCCCCACCCTCGCCGCGTCTTTGTTTTTTCGGCTAGGGTGGGAATCCACAAACCTCAATTGGTTCAACTCATCGCGCCCGAACGAAGCGTTCTCCCTTGTGCTGTCCGCCATAATCCTTCGTCAGTTTGCAGGCGCGCAGCTTTCCGCTCTCATCGAACAAAACGCCGGGATTGACGCCGGTGAGTGAGGCCCAAAAGCTGCTCGGAGCGCAGGGAACTCCCTGCACGGTCTGGTCCTGGGCAAGGTAACAGAGCTTCAGCTTGCCGCTGGGATAAAAGGCCACCACTGAGCCTTCGCTAGGGCCCAGCCAACTTCCGCCCATGCAGGTCATGCCCAGAATTGGCGCGTCGTGGCTCATCTGCACGAGATTCGGAGTGCCTTCGGGATTCAGAGCGATGTACGATCCGGCGGGGATGCGCGCTTCGCCAAACAGGATCTCCCGCGTAACCGTGCAGCGGTTCAAGCGTCCATCGTCAAAGAACCAGGCATAGCCTCTGGCGCAGGGATAGCCCTGAATCTCGGTTGGCTGGTCCAGTGTTTTGCGATAAGTGTGGGGCGGGCCGCCAGCGCAAAAGGCGCATCGCAGACCACAGAGAAACAGAAGGAAGAAAAGGGCCGTACGCATGGCTGTTTCCTCCGGCAATTCCAGATTTTACGCTGGTGGAGTTACTGACGCTGCTATTCGTTTTGGCGAGCTGGGAGGCGCGCCGCGGAGAGTATTTTGACGATCTGCTCGGCCATCGGGCCGTAGGCAACCACTCCGTCGAAGGCTCTGACTCTACCCGAGGCGAGAACGGTGCCCGTCGCCCTGTCGGTGAGAATGTAGGTGTGGATATGAGTGAAGACGACCCGGTTGACCTGAATTTCGAGATCGCCTGCGCGCTGATTGGTGATGTGCGGATTGTTATAGCATGGAGCGCTCACGATGGAGAGGCCCAGCTTTTCCCAGTCCTTTTGCCGCATCAAAGCGCGGTCCAGCGTGGCGGCGGAGAGGAAATCCGTCTCAGCGTTGATGCAGATGGTGCGGGCATTCCTGATGGCCAGATTGCGCTCGGAGCTGGCGCTGGATTGCGGCGCATCGGCTGCCGGTTGCGCGGCCGCCGCGGACGGTTCACTGGCGGAGGTTAAGGCGGCTTGCGTGGGCTGCTGCGCAGTGAGCAGCGGGCAAAGGCTGAGGCAAGGAACAATTTGAATCATCGAGCGAATCATCGGAACTCCTTGTCCTGCTTACAAGTACCGATGTTAGGCGTGAGTTACACAAAGCAGGAAAGCGATTGGGACACTTTCGCAAGTGTCCCAATCGCTACGTATGATAGCTGTTGTTGAGATGAGGGGATCGCGGTAACCCACCCCTCGCAAAGAACGCGAAGGATGGGGCACGGAATTTTGACCCTGCTCACCATCCCAGGTACGTCCTCCAATAAGAGACGCGTAATAAAATCGTCAACTGGCCGGAAATGGAATCTGGAGAGTTCTTTACAAGCCTTGCGATTGCGTCGAGTCCTTCGGCAGCAACCCCTTCCCTCGATGCAACGATTTGGTTAGTGATATTGCGAAACAATTCGACCATTTCCCGGTCTTCATCCGAGGGATAGTCTTGTTCATATACCTGATCCAGTTCATCGACGTACCTGAGGCACTCCCTCGAAAGTGATAACGGCTCCATTCTTCCACCGCCTACCAAGCAAATTTGAGCGGTGGGGATAAGGACAGCCAATCGAAGGATATAGTTCGCGCCAGGGCGCTTTGAGCGGAGTGGAAACGGAGGCAGCCATGAGCAAACTGGTTGGGGTCGGTTCCTAATCACGAATGGGAAGTCCAGGAGTTGCGCAAGGACCGGGAGTTTGCTGTCGAATATCTGAAGGCTGCATGGAAGCCCTCGATAATCCCGAAGAGCGCGCCGGAGGGCTGATTGCCTTGCGCGCCGTCGCCGAGGCCTACGGCGGTTTGGGCGCAGTAGCTGCCCAGGCGGGCATCAGCAGGGAGTCGCTCTATCGGGCGCTGTCGCCCAAAGGAAATCCAACGCTCAAGACATTGATTGCCGTTCTGAAGACTGTCGGGCTGCGGCTCTCGGTCACGCCGGAACGGCGGGTTCGCACGCAGAAGACAAAAGCAGACAACGATTGTGCCGCAGCTTGATCATTTCATGAACAATCGATTCGTCCCGAAGTGCGGGAATGGTTGTAGCATGATTACTATTATCGTGCTACTCTGAATCTTTCTGGAGAATCGATTGTTGTCCCGGAGGTGCGTATGGGCTTTCTGAGCAGAATCGGCATTGCTCTCGACTCGGACCTTCTGAAGCGGTTTGACCGCTCCGTCGAGCGACGTGGGTATACCAACCGGTCGGAAGCTTTCCGGGATTTGATTCGCGACCGGCTCGTGACCGAGCAGACCGCCGCGCCGGATGCCATTGTGGTCGGCACGGTCACGCTCATCTACGACCACCACGCCAGCGGCATCACCGAAAAACTCACCGAGGTGCAGCACGAGCACCACGAGCTGGTCGTCTCCACCAGCCATGCGCACCTGGACCACGACTCCTGCCTGGAAGCGCTGATCGTCCATGGCAAGTCTGGCAAGGTGGAGCGGTTTGCAGATCTGCTTATCGGCCTCAAGGGCGTGCAGCATGGACGTCTGGTGATGACCGTTCCGGCGCACGCGCTGATGCCACCCTCAGAGTCGAAGCATAGGCATCCGCACAAGCATTGAGCTGAAAAACGGCTGAGAGTTGATGCTCTCCAGCCGTCTTTCAATCAACCCGGCCTTTCAATCGATAAACGCGGCATTTGTCAAAAGCTTCTTCCTAACGCGAATCGCACGAGAAACGGTTCGGCGGGGTGGAAAACGCGTGTGAATGCCGGCGCGGCTGTTGGAGTTACTTGGGAAGTATATGCGTAGTCAATGTCGCTATCGCGGCGGTCAAGCATATTTAAAAACTCGGCAGAGACGCGCCATTTCTTGTTAAATCGATAGCCGATCTCCCCATTGAGCAACTCCGTTTCATTTGAGCGATAAATTCCGTCGGAGGTCAAATCGCGCGGGCCAAAGTAGCGCAGGCGCAAACTCGACGAAAAGCCTTGATAATCGTGCAGTGTGATGCCCGATGAAATCACCACCTTAACCGCTTCTGGCACAAGCTTGCCACCCGGGCCGCTCTGTTGCCAATATACGGTGCCATCTGGGTTGCCATTTACGGTCAAGTTGCCATTTACAACGCTCTGTGCCGCATCATCCGGGTCTATTTGGGTAAATTGGGCACGGGAATCCGCAATGTCAAAATCAACAGCCAAATGTTCCGTTGGCGTGTAGTAATTCGCCCATTCGAGTCCATAGCGGTTGCTCGACTGTTCTGAAGCAGACGTGCCTCCGGTATCGCCATCCTGCATCAGTTCGGAATTACTGCGGAGATACCAGAGCGCAAGGGTGCTTTGCAGATGCGGGACGGCCACAGTGCGCACGCCGATTTCTCCGCCTTTGGTTTGGACCAGGGGGGTAATTTTCGGGTTGAGCGTATCGTGGTAAGGATTGTCCGGCGAAACCGGTTCCACCTGCTGCGTTGCACCGCGCCCGTCGTTCGAGTGAAAACCGAATCCACCCTGTAAATAGAACTCAGTATTGGCCCAAGGGCCGAAAATCAAACTTGCTTTTGGGCTGGGCAGAAACTTGGTGGCCGAGCCGGAATTGGCCGCGTTAACCGTGGTAGTGGCGCCGTCGGGCAAAGTAACAATATCGGTCGGGTAAGCCAGGCTGGTAACGACGAATTTTTCGTCGTCGCCGCGCAGGGCCACGACCGAACGGAATTTGTCCGTCCACTGGATTTTATTTTCCACATAAGCGCTGCCTACTATGTCCGTGAAGTTATCCCGCTCCGTGGTCGCGGGCAAAGTGGGGCAGGTGGTGGAAAAAGTGGTAGGGGAGAGGAGAATGGCGCCGCTGGGCGAAGTAATCGCAATAGTGGGGTTGTTATCAATGCAGGTGGGACCAGCGGCGCTGCCGGCGGGAAAGAAACTGGCGCCGGTGGCGGAATAGTCGGTTTTGGTCGTTCGCACGCGATTTTCCGTCCGGTAAAGGCCGTTGTTGATCCAATCGCTGCGGATCTGCAGGCCGACGGTATTTGACATCTTGCGGCCAAACCATGTGCTGAAAACCGTGTGGTGTGCGTCCAGCCCACCCACCCAGCGCCTGTCCTGCTGTTCAAACTGGTCGCCTTTGTTGTAGTCCACCAGGTAGTAAGTGAAATCGGAAAATAAATTCATATCATAATAAAATGTGTAGGCCGAGATTTTCGACTCGGAATCTGTACCTTGGCGATGCCACTCACCCTGCAAGCTATAACGCTGGCTGTGGCCGCCGTCCGTCGGGTTCAGTGCGCCGAAGAAACCAATGAGGGGCAGGGCAGTAACGGGCATTTGATCGCTCGAGTTCCATTTTCCGTGGTAAGCGCGGGCCGTGATACTGACACCATCTGCGTCGTCGCCCTGGCTGTAGGTCAGGATGCCGTTGAATTTGTTAAAAGCATCCGGATGCTTCCATGGGCCGTTATAGTAAGTCTCTTCTCCGCCGTATAGCAGATTGGCCCGGCCAAGCTTTTGCGATGCGCCGAAAACGGCCCGCCCATAGGTGTACGAGCCGCCTTCCACCTGGAAAAAGTTCTGGGGCAGCGTCTTGAAAAATTCCACATGGGTCGATGCAGCCGAGCCAAAGTTGCCGACATTCGCGTAATAAGGGCCTTTCTCGAAATTTACCCGCTTCACAAACTCCGGGATGACGGTGTTCATGTCCGAGTAGCCCTCGCCGTGCGCGTGTGAAGGCAGGTTCAGCGGCATATCGTCGAGGAAAATGGCGATATCTGTGCCGTGGTCGAGATTGAAGCCGCGAAGAAAATACTGGTTGGCCTTGCCGCCTCCGGCATGCTGAGTGATGATGAGACCGGGAACCGTCTCCAAAACTTCTCCCGAACGAAGAATCGGGCGATCCTGGATTTCCGTTGCGCCCACCGTTCCCTGGGTGCCGGATTCGGCAACTCCGACAAGTTCATCCTCACGGCCCTGCACGTTGATGGTGGTGCTCACGGCGCCCACTACCAGAGGGATGCGCAGCGGGGCCGGCGCCCCGGTGGTTCCGATGGCGACAAGGATTTCTTTGGTTTCAAAACCGGGATTCATTACGACGAGCCGATAACTTCCTGGCGGGAGTCCAGAAAAAATGAAGGAGCCGTTCGTGCCCGAATGTACCGTTCTTTGTACAGTACCGTTCGCGCTCACAACATGCACGTCTGCCCCGGCAATCATCGCGCCAGACGTGTCAACGACCGTTCCTGATAGCTGAGGTGGATATGCCTTATCACTCGCGGCGACCGCGTGACCTTGCGGATCGAGCACCTGCCCGCTGATCGCGGACTGCTGCGCGGAAAGCAGCGAGGCTGCAGTGAACAAGGCAAAGGGAATCAATCTGCGGAAAAGCATCTGCACTTGCTCCTAAAGGAATGGACAATTTATTGCGCTATTGCGCTTGCAAATGGTCTGGTTTCCCGGCCAGGGCGCTGGCGCCCGGCCGGAAGTACCTGGACAAACTGGTAGGCATGGATTGCCTGGGGATGATTGTCACACAAGTAGCACGTATTTGTAAATAGTATGCGCATACATATTTCATATTCGTATACTGAGCGGAAGGGGACTTTGCGCGGAAAACCTTGCGCTTATACTCTCTTGGCGGTGCGGCTGCAGTACTGCTGGCCGTGCCGCCTATTTCATCGCAAACGGCAAAGCCGCATCCGCTGACAGTGCTGCTTCGGGACTTGCGGGGAGATCGCCTTTTGCTCGAAGGGATTCCCAAACGGCAGGAACAGGAAGCGAACCGGATGCTGTGTCCAATTGACCAGCTATTCAGCTCGTACTATGAAAAACTCACTTCGTCGCAGCGTTCGGGCAGTGCCTGAGCAAACAACGCGCACTATCTGGAAACGCCAGGAGGAATACATGCTTGGAACAATCTTGATCGTCGTACTAATTCTCATGCTGATTGGCGCTCTGCCAACCTGGCCGCACAGCAGGAACTGGGGTTACTATCCGACTGGTGGGATCGGATTTATCGTCGTGATCGTCGTCATCCTGCTCCTGCTGGGCAGGATTTGAACCGCAAGCCCCACCTGATGATTCGAAGTTGGCATCCGCGGCTTGCCCAAACGGTGGCGATCACTCTTTTGGCGTTGCTATCGGGAGGGAGTGCGTTTGCCTACTCCGTTTTGACACACGAAGAAATCATCGATTTAGCATGGATCTCCGAGATTCGACCGCTCCTGGTTCAGCGCTTTCCGGGCATCACCGAGGACCAGATCAAGGAGGCTCATGCCTACGCCTATGGAGGCTCAGTGATCCAGGATCTGGGGTATTATCCGCTTGGCAACAAAGACTTCAGCAATCTGGCGCATTACGCCCGCACAGGAGACTTCGTTTTGGAGTTACTGGGCGAAAGCCGGAATCCCGACGAGTATGCCTTTGCACTGGGCGCGCTTTCACACTATGTGGCGGACATCGACGGGCACCCGGCGGTCAACGAGGCGGTCGCGATCCATTATCCAAAGCTGCGAGCGAAATATGGGAAATCCGTTCGCTATGCCCAGGACAAGACGGCGCACTTGAAGACCGAGTTCGGATTCGATACGTTGCAGGTGGCGAAAAATCGTTATGCGCCGGAGCAGTACCACGATTTCATCGGATTCCAGGTTTCGGAACCGCTGCTGGAGCGGGTCTTTCCAGTTGTCTATGGACTGGAGCTGAAGGACGTGCTGCCGCACGAGGATCTGGCGGTTGGCTCCTATCGCTTCTTTATCAGTCAGGTAATTCCGCAGATGACCCAGGTGGCGCTTCAGACGCACAAGAAGGACTTGATGCGCGAGATGCCGGACTTCGCCAGGCAGAAATTCCTGTATCGCCTATCCCGCTCGGATTATGAGAGAGAGTGGGGAAAGACCTTTACAAAGCCGGGCCTGGGCACACGGATACTATCGACACTCCTGCGGTTCATTCCAAAGATCGGTCCATTGAAAGGCATGGGGTTCAATAACCCGACCCCGCAAACTGAAGACCTGTATATCAAGAGCATCAACACGACCACCGACCGTTACCGTGCCCTGCTGGCAGAGATGCACGCAGGCAAGCTGGTGCTGCCTAACTGCGATCTGGATGACGGCAACCCGACCAAAGAAGGGGAATACGTGCTTGCGGATGAAACTTACGCAAGCCTTCTGGCCCGGCTGTCGGCGCGTAACTTTGATCGCACATCAACACAGTTGCGCAATAACATCCTTCAGTTCTATGACGGCCCCTCGCATCCCGTAGAGACCGGAGAAAAATCTGCTCACCGGCAAGCGGTTCTAGCCGATCTGAGCCAGTTGAAACTGGCGGCGCTTTCCCCGGCCACGGCGGAGAAGCCTTCCATCCCCAAACCGTGATTGTTTCGCGGCGACTTCCTGAAGGCAGGGCAAAACCTGCCTCACGGCCTCGCGTTGGGCGGAATCAGCAGCGTGACGGCATCGGGCACAATCTCGATCCGGACCGGCAGACTGCCCAGTAACTCGCCGTCGGCCTCCGCGAAGACGCGCAGCGAGGAGCCGTCGCACGGAAGGCATTCCACCGAGACGGCGTCGAGCAGTTCAATCTCGCGCGTGGACCGGGGATGGCCGAACATTGTGGCCATGATGTAGCGGAAGTAGCTCAGGCGGCTGCGAGTTTTGAAGGCCGCCAGGCGAAGGCCGTTCTTGTGCAGCGTGGCGCCGGGAGCTAGCGTGTGGAGGACGCCGCCGAAGTCGCGAATGCGCACTGCCAGAAGCTGCGAGATCTCTTCCACGCGCGGCTTGGCGCTAGCGCGTTCCACAAACACCGCTTGAAAAAGCGGAAAAGAATAGGTGGCCCAGACACGAAAGCCCTCGACCAGGTAAAGAAGATAGCCGAACCGCCGCTTCAGGCTGGGGTCGAGCCGCGAGAGAAACAGAGCGTCTGCGCCCACGCCGGCCGCCACGGTGAAGTAGCGCGAGCATGTTGCGCCTGTGGGGTCCCGATAAGAAATCTGACCCACGGAAACGCGCACCGGGTCCGCGCCCAGCAGTTTGCGGACAACCTTTGCCGGCAAGGAGCGCAGACTCAGATTCGCTGCTAGCGCGTTGGCGGTTCCCAGCGGCACCACGCCCAACACCGTATTGGTGCCTACGAGGCTCTGCAAGACTTCATGCACGGTGCCATCGCCGCCGCATGCAAGAATCGTGTCGCAGCCCCGGCGCATGGCATCCTCGGCCAGTGTCCCGGCGCTGCCGGGCGCCAGCGTTTCCAGCGCTTCGGCTTCAACGCCCGCTGCGCGGAGGACGGCCAGCGCCTTGTCGACCGCAGCGCGGCGCTTAGTTGAAAGCTGGCCTGAAGCCGGGTTGTAGATGAGCGCAACGCGGCGCATCGCAAGTTTCTCCTCAAAGTCCATGCCCGGCGCAAGTATGCAAGCGGGAGCTTTGCTCTTATCTTCGCACCTGCCGCCATACTGGAAGCGTGTAAGAAAGATTCTTGCGAAGGGCGCGTAATGCATTCCATCGTGGCGCAGCACTATTTGGGAGGTAATGCCGACATCGCGCCGCCACGCTCGCGCAGGTTGTTCTCGCCGCGCGGCAGCTTCAGGGGCGAGCCGCTGCCAAGATCGCGTTCATAGATCTCGCCGTAGTTTCCCGTCGCTTCAATCACGCGCACCACCCAATCCTCATCCAGCCCCAGCGCGTTGCCCATCTCGTGCGACGCGCCCAGCAGAAACCGCAACACGGGGTTGCTTTCGGCACGTGTGCGGATTGCCTGCACATTGGCCCGCGTCACGCTACTCTCCTCGGCCTGGACCAGCGCTTCCATTACCCAACTGACAATCGCCGCCCACTCGGGATCGTCCGCGCGAACCGCAGCCGCCAGAGGGTCCTTCGAGATGCGCTCCGGCAGCAGACGCGCCCGCTTCCCGTGTTGCGCCAGAGCCGCACGCGTCTCGGCCAGGCGCGTACCGTCGCCGGCCAGAGCGCCACAGTTGCCGGTGGCGAACGCCGCCTCCATCTCGCCTTCTTCCTGAAATGGAAAGGGCACAAAATCCAGGTGCTCGCGGGCAAACCAGGCGCGCACACTCTCTTCCACCGCGGTCTCGGAGAGGAAGCAGACCTTCTTCTCGCTCAATTGGCGCGCACGCGTCACCGTGCTTCTAGCTGCCACAAGAAACCCCACTCCGTCCCACAGCACCGGGCGTGTGAATAGCAAATGTGTTCCCGCCGCATGAGTGAAGTCGTCGGTCAGCGTGGCCACCATCTCCACTTCCCCGCTGTCGAGGCCGCGCATAGCGGTGCGGTCGTCGGGATAACGAGTTACTTTTACCTGCGCCTTCTCGCCGAGGACGGCCACTGCGACCGCACGGCAGAGATCTGCGTCAAACGCCTCGCGATTGCCATGATCGTCCGAGGTCGAATACTCCGCCTCCTCTTGATCGATGCCGCAACGCAGCTCGCCCGCCGCACGCACCCGCGTCAGTGTTGCTGATGCGCTGGCTTCCCGTGCTGGAACCGTATTGCCCGCGCGCGCAACGCCGCACGCGACAATCGCCAAAATGGCTAGCGCTAAGTAGGTTGCACCGGCTCGCACTATGGCGTCCACCCGCCCGCCGCTGGCAGGCCTGGCGTTGTATCGGGACGCGGATTGAAGTCCGCCGGCACGGAATTGGGAAGCCCGCTATCGGTCGGCGTAATCTCGAGTTGCTTGCACCCCGCGCCGCCTGCGTGCGGAAAGCGCGCTATCTCCGCCGGTGGAATCTTCGCGTACTCCGCGCTCAGCGGTGCGCGCTTGCCTTCCAGGCGCAGCGTATCGAAGGCCGAACTCATGTCGCCCACGCCGGGCACCTGATCGTCTGCCGGGCCCAGGTTCGCCTGGCCGAATGTCTGCGCGCCAATCTGCCGCGCCCACACTTCATCCGGCAGGTCAGCCAGCGGCACCAGATTGAATAACTCATCGACGAACCTGATGATCGAACTGTGCTCCGACGACACATGTGATACGCCATGCGCCACAGCGTACGGCGAAATCACAATAGCCGGAATCCGCGGCCCCTGCTCCAGCGGCAGCCCCGCCGCATCATGAGAGCGGACGCGCGGCTGCGCATGGTCATACAGCCCGTCCGACTCGTCATAAGTAATGATGATTGCGCTCTGGATCCAATAAGGACTGGCCGCGATTGCGTTGATCTCTTCGGCCAACAGCGCCTCGCTGATCTGCGTGTCCGAGTAGCCCGGATGATCGTCGTTACCGTTGAAGACCTTTGCCAGTTTCGGGTTCGGATCCTGCGGCTTCCACCCGTCGATGTTGCCATAGCCGCCGCGCACATAAAACACGCCCGAGGCCGGCAGCCGCTTTGCCGCCACATCACTGAAAAACTCGCTCAGTCCATGCAGATGCAAGCTTGCCACGGGATTGTTGGCCACATAGCCGAAGTACTGCGGCGCGTTGTGGTGCGCCACGTAGCCTTCATGCGAAGCCTTTCCCTGCCTGTCGTTGCTCTCGTGGTCGTAGCCCTGCTGATACCAGCCCCAGTTAACCGCACTCACGCCGTGCCCCGCAATCTTCTCTATGTCCTCGCGCACATCGGGCAGATCGAACGCCGGATCGTAATCGGCCGCCGTCGTCTTCTTGATCTCGCTGCCCATGAAGGAGAGCGGCAGGCTGGCAAAGGTCAAGTTCTTTGATACGCCCCCAAAGGGCTTCACAGCCTGTGGTTGCTTCAGCCGGTCCGCCGTATCCAGCGGCGATCCCCAATATGGCGCGGGATCGGAGACCATCGGCACCACCGCATCCTTTCCCTTGCCGCCCGTTGCAGCCTGCTCCGGATGCAGCATCCACTGCGTCTCGCCGCCCTGGCCGCTGATCAGCGCAATCGCATTTGGCGTCGATGGCCCGACGATCGTATCCATGAAGTGATCGAAGAGCGTGAAGCGGTCCGCGTAGCGCCAGAGAAACGGCGCCGTGTCGCAGTCCACATGAGCCATCACCAGTTCGCCAAACTGCTTGCGCTCCAGCGTTGGCGTCTTCGACGGCTTGCCATTCTTCAGCGTCACGCCCTCTTCGGTCAGCGCATACTCTGTGTTCCGCGCCACGCCGCTTGCATCCAGCGCAACCTTGCGCGCAATGGCTACATGCGAGTGATCCACCGATGCAATGTCCGCCGGATAGATCGGCACGGTCTTTCCTTTTGCATCGATGATCGTCGCCGGAACCCTGAACGGTGTAATCATTCCCACTGTTCCGTCGGTGTTGACGATCGCCTGCCTGAATCCAGCCACCTGCTCCGCGGTCTTAGGTCCTTCCGGTCCCGCGTAAAGTCCATCCGCGCCTGGATAGGTGGCAAAGTAAAAGTCAAAGGAGCGGTTCTCCTGGAAGAGCACGAAGACGTACTTGATCCGGCTGCGAATCAGCTGCAACTTCTCTGCCTGGGAGATGGCAGGCTCTTTGGCCGGCTCGATCACATGCACGCTCACCGCCGCGCTCGACCTGGGCGCCAGGGTCACATCCGGCAGGGCGGCCTTCTGCTGCGCCACGCACACGCCCAGGCCCATCGCGCAAAAAAAGATCGGCGCCGCAAAAGCTCTGATGCAATTCATCTTCCGCATGTCACTAAATTATTCCGTTCCCTCGAGCATTGACAACGAAAACGTTCCCGGCAGGCAGCGGAAGTTGAAGATTTTGTTAAAAGAAACTTGTTGCAGGAGTTGCATGTTACAAAGCCGTGAAGCCACGGCTTATCTCACAGAAAATCATTCTGAGACTATTCTTGGCTCCAGGATGTCCAAACAGAGAAGAGGAACGTGATGAAGGTGCTGATCTTTGGCGGGACGGGCATGGTGGGGCAGGGAGTTCTGCGGGAGTGCCTGCGCGCCCCGGATGTGGAACTGGCGGTGAGCGTGGGGCGGACGGCTACCGGCAATGCTGACCCGAAACTGCGCGATCTTGTCTGCGCGAATGTGGGAAATCTTGCAGCGGTTGAGGCCGAACTCACCGGCTTCGACGCCTGCTTCTTCTCACTGGGCATCTCGTCGAGCGGCATGAACGAGGCCGATTACGAACGCATCACCTATGGGCTCACGCTGGCCGCAGCCGAGACGCTCAGCCGCTTGAATCCAGGAATGATCTTCATCTATGTCTCCGGCGCGGGAACCGACAGTTCGGAGAAGGGGCGCGTGATGTGGGCGCGCGTCAAGGGGCGGACGGAAAATGCCCTGCTGCGGCTGCCGCTCAAGGCGTATATGTTTCGTCCGGGAATCATCGAACCGCTGGATGGAATTCAATCGAAGACGCCTGCTTATCGCGTCTTCTACAAGCTCGCCAAACCGCTGCTGCCGCTGCTCCGCTGGGCGCTGCCGGGCCTGATCTTATCGACGCGCGACATCGGTCAGGCCATGATGGCGGTGGCGAGGCGGGGAAATGAAAAGCGGATTCTGGAGACCAAGGACATCCGGGCAGCGGCGCGTTTCCAAAGAGCCCTATCTACCTCCACGCCTGGATTGTAAGCAAGGCGGAATGAAACGGCTCCAGTTTTTTGAGGATGATCGAGGTTTGGACCTGAAGGCTGCACGGCTCATCGCCTTCACCAACAACCACTTCCGCTTACAACTCTCTGGACTCGCAGGACGCTTATTCAATGGTCCTGCGCTGCCGTGGGACCACTCCGCGGACCCGGCTGTTATTCTTGATTAGTTCTCTTTTCCGTGATGACCAGCCAGATGAACCCCCTCGAACACCCTCAAAAATCGATTTCCGGGCACGCAGCCTGGACACTTTTAGCGGCAATCTTTGCCGCCGTAGTCCTTGCCTCACTGTTCACGCCGCCCCTGCTGGACGATGTGGACGCCAGCCACGCACAGGCCGCGCAACACATGGCCGAGAGCGGCGACTGGGTAACGCTGAAAGTCAACAGCATCCGCTACCTTGAGAAGCCGCCTTTGCCTTACTGGCTCGATGCCGGGCTCTATCGCGTCTTCGGCCAGAACGCCTTTGCCACCCACCTGCCCAATGCGCTGGCCCTGCTGGGTTGCGCCTGGCTGGGTTGGCTATGGGCCGGCCGCGCCTGGGGACGCCGCGCCGGTCTCTACGCCGCTCTCGGTATGCTCACCTCGGTCGGGCCGTTTCTCTTTACCCGTTTCGCCATACCCGAGGCTTTGCTCAGTTTTCTGCTGCTGTTTGCCCTCTATTGTCTTCTCACCGACTTCGGGTCCAGCCGCTCCATCCGAATTTATGGAATGTGGGCGGCGCTGGCGCTGGCGGTGCTGACCAAGGGCCTGATTGCGCCCATCTTTTTTGCCGCCGCGGTTCTTCCGCTGCTTTTCCTGAGCGGCCAATGGCGGAATTGGCGCCAGTTGAAGCCGGTCACCGGCCTGCTCCTGTTTCTGGCCATCGCCGCGCCCTGGCACATCCTGGCCGGCCTGGCCAATCCCGACCAGGGCCACGCCATCGGCAACCATCCCACCCCCGGCAATGTCCATGGTTTCTGGTACTTCTACTTTCTCAACGAGCACGTCTTCCGCTTCACCGGGGCGCGCTTTCCGCATGACTTCAACAAACTGCCGCTTGCCGCCTACTGGCTGCTCCATTTGGCCTGGCTCTTTCCCTGGAGCCTGTTCGCGCCCGCCCTCGTGGCAGTTGCCTGGAAGACCCGCCGCAATTGGATGCAGTACGTGCGCGGCGGCGTAGGCCAGGCGCTGGAGCTCTCTCTGGACCACACCGCGCGCGGGGAGGTGGCCAAAACCGTTGTCCAGCTCAAGTTTCGCGCGCGCACAACGTGGCTGCTCGGCCTCTTTGCAGGCTTCATACTGTTCTTCTTTTCTCTCTCAACCAATCAGGAGTACTACACCTTTCCGGCCTGGCCGCCGCTGATCATCCTGATTGCCGGAGTGCTGGCCGGAATCGAGCAGCCGCCTGACCTGATTGACAGCCCTGCCGATAGCCGGCCGCTTCTCTCCACCGCCTGGCTCACTGGCGCCCAAGCCGTCTTCGCCGTCGTTGGCATGCTGGCTGCCGCTGCTCTCGGCTGGGGACTCTGGGAGTCGCGCCACCTGCCTTTCGTCTCCGACGTCGGAACCCTGCTGGCGCACCGCGGCGTCGGCGACTATACGCTCTCCATGTCGCACATCTTCGACCTCACCGGCCCTTCGTTTGCCGCTCTGCGCCTGCCCGCGGCGCTGGCTGCCGTGGCCTTGCTTGTGGGTCCGGCCACAGGCTGGCTGCTCCGGCTCAAGGGTAAGCACATCGCCGCCACCGTCAGCGTAGCCCTTACCGCGGCGGTCTTTCTGATTGCCGCCCACATCGCCTTCGCCCGCTTCGAGCCCATGCTCAGCTCCAAGCAGTTGGCCGACACCATCGTCCAGAAAGGCTCGCCCGCCGACTCGTTCATCATCTTCGGCGACCAGTCCGACGCCTCCTCGGTCGTCTTCTATGCGCACAGTTTCTTCCACGGCAAGCCGGCCCTGCTGGTGGGAGAAGCGTGCTCGCCGCATGGAGAAGGTTCGTCCCTGCTATGGGGCTCCTGCTACCCCGACGCGCCAAAGATCTTTCTGAGCGAAGATCAGCTTTCGAAGATCTGGGGCACAGGCGAGCGCAAATGGCTCTTCGCCCAGGACATTAACCAGTCCAAAGCCGAACAACTGCTGGCCGGCCGCCTCTATCCCGTCCAATCCATCGCCGACAAGGCGCTGTGGACCGACCGGCCGCTGAAGTAGCGCATCTCCGTCCGCTCTCGGCCTTGGGGCATCGCTTGTGCTGCCCCAAGGCAATCTGTTGCCGCCGCGTTTTGTCCCTTTTCGCTCCTGGAGGGAGGGGGCCGAGAATAACCCCGGATGAAGCGTAGCGCAATCCGCGGAGAGCTTCCGGGGAAACCACCCGCCCCGTAGGGGTGGAACGAACTCCGTCGTGGCCGCAATTGCTCTTCATGCGATTGTCCCGAGCGCCGCCCAAGATTCAAGACCAGTCAGCCGCTTTTATAGTAAAATTCCGGATGGTGCACCGATTTTTGGGGTTCTTCTATGCCTGTCCAAAGCCGGGGATAGTGGATCGCCTGCCAGACGGGCTTTGAGACAGACCACACCACCATGACATTTGGACCCATTCTCTCTTTCGCTCTCGGTGCGCTTGCCGCCTTTGGAGTGACCACCTCGACCGTCTACAGCCTGATGGTTGCCCTGGGCGCGATCCGCTTTCGCCGCAGCGCGGCTGCCACCTGCACACACGCCTTCCTTCCCCCCGTGAGCGTGTTGAAGCCTGTGCATGGCGACGAGCCGGATCTGGAAAAGAATCTCGCCAGCTTTTTCGAGCAGAATTACCCGGAGTACGAAATTCTGTTCTGCGCGCGTCACAGTGACGACCTGGGCCTGGCTGCGGCGCGCAAGGTTGCCGAGCGCTTTCCGCATGTGAAGGCGCGCATCCTTACCTGCGGTGAGCCCCCCTGGCCCAACGCGCGCACATTCTCGCTGGAAATCATGCGCCGCGAAGCCCGTTATCCCATTCTGGTCGCCTCCGACAGCGATGTGCGCGTTGACCCGGATTACCTGGCGTCCGTGGTCGCGCCGCTCGAGGATCCGCGCGTGGGCATGGTCACCTGCCTCTACCGCGGCGTCACGCGCCACGGACTCTGGGCGCAACTGGAAGCCATGGGAATGAGCGTCGAGATGACTTCAGGCGTGCTGGTGGCCGAGATGCTCGAGGGAATGCAGTTCGCGCTCGGACCATCGATGGTGATGCGCCAGAGCACCGTCGAGAAGATCGGCGGATACGAGGAGGTCGCACAATACTACGCGGACGACTTCGTGCTGGGCAACTGGACGGCGACGAAGGCCGGCGAGACGGTTGTGCTGTCGTCCTACATCGTCGAGCACCACGTTCTGAACGCCGCGTTCAAAAAGAGCATGGCACATCAGCAAGCCTGGTCCACCAGCACGCGCTATTCCCGGCCCAAGGGACATTTTGGCGAAGTGTTGACCTATGCCGTTCCCTTCGGCCTGCTTGGACTGGCCGTGCTGGGCGCAGCGGGCCACTGGACGCTGGGCCTGGCGTTACTCGCCTTCACCATCCTCGACCGGGTGCTGCTCTGCACGCTGGTTGCCGGCGGCGTGGTGAAGGACGCTCGCGCCCTCAGAAAGGCGTGGCTCTATCCCCTGCGCGACTTCATGGGTTTCTGTTTCTGGGTGAGAAGTTACTTCGGCTCGCGCAAGCTGCACTACCGCGGCGACCCCTACGAGTTGCTTCCCGAGGGAAGGCTCCGCAAGCTGAGCGAATAGCCCCTCAGGCAGCGCGGGGAATCTTTGCGGAAAGTTGGATGCCCAGTGCATTCATCACTGCAAGCGTTGTCTTTAGCGTCGGGTTGCCCTTCTCGCTGAAAGAGCGATAGAGCTGTTCGCGAGACAATCCGGTTTCGCCTGCAATCTGGGCCATTCCCTTGGCGCGAGCGACCACGCCCAGCGCGTGCGATATGTAGCTGACGTCGTTGGTCTGGAGTGCTTCCGACATGAAGACCGCGATCGCTTCGTCCGATCCGAGATCCTCGGCAGGGTCATAGGTTGTCAGTTTTTTAGTCATTCTCTTCGCTCCATTCCGCCGCCAGGCGCTTTGCCGTTTGAATGTCCTTCGCCTGCGTGCTCTTGTCGCCGCCGCACAGCAGGATGATGATGATGTTGCCCCGCTTCTGGAAGTAGATTCGGTAGCCAGGCCCATGGTCGATTCGCAGTTCGCAGATGCCCCCTCCCACCGGCTTTACATCGCCTGCATGTCCAAAGGCCAGACGATCAAGGCGCGACGCGATCAGAGCCCGAATCCGTGCGTCCTTGAGCCGTAAGCGCCATCTCCGGAAGGTCTCGGTTTGTTTGAACTCGACCATCGTGCAGTCTGTAGTTTATAAACTACCACACTTCTTACGGTTTTGCAGGGATTGGCAGGATATTAAGGCCACTCTCCCAGATTGATCCGCCCCTGTATGGCCCGTCTCCATTAGCATCAAACTGCGGATCATCGAACCAAACCCAATAAACAGTGTTTGTTCCGAGTGTGCTGTTCTCCTGGCGGGTGATATCTCCGTCCCATCTACCGCTAATCGTAGTTACCGCATCCGGGGGCGCCGAGACTGTCCCTAAAGCACCTTTGGCCCAGAAGAAGTCAACTGAGACCTGAACTCTATCCCCTGCTGAAATCAGTTTTTTCATAAGCCGGAATATCCTGAAAATCTACGGCTTGCGCTGCGAAGCCACTTTAGCCACAACCCCCGGCTTGTGCATGGGCACAATCGCGCCGGCCGAACCGGGCGCGGCCTGCTGAAAGTGCGCCAGCATCTCCGTGCGCACATACTCCACAAAGCTCTGCATCTGCCGGTTCATCTCTTCCATGCGCTCGCGCATCTGCAGGATGATGGCGATGCCGGCGATGTTCACGCCCAGATCGCGCGCCAGGTTCAGGATGAACTCCAGCCGCTCCAGGTCCTCGTCCGTGTAGAGGCGCGTATTGCCCTCGGTGCGCGATGGCTTCAGCAGGCCCTCACGCTCATACAGACGCAGCGTCTGCGGGTGAATCTCGTACATCTCGGCCACCGCCGAGATCATGTACGCGCCCTTCGATTTGCGTTTTGCAGCCATGGGTTTCTCGAATTAGATTACGTTAACTCGCTCGCCAGGTGTTTCTGAATTCCCTGAAACGGCTAGAGTTTGTCAAACAGCGCCACCCGCGGGTCCTGGTTGTTCAGCTTGGCCAGTTCGCGCATGATCTCTCGGCTGCGCTCGTCTCCGAGCGTTGGCACAACCACCTCGACAGTCACAATCTGGTCGCCGCGCTGGCCGGGACGCTGCGCGTTCTCCACGCCCCGCTCTCTCATGCGCAGCTTTTGCCCGCTCTGCGTTCCAGGAGGAATCTTCAACTGCGCCCGGCCGTCGATGGTGGGCACGTCCACCTTGGCCCCCAGCGAGGCCTCGGGCACGGTCACCGGAACGGTCAGGTGAATGTCGTCGCCCATACGGGCAAAGACCGGGTGCGCGCCGGTGCGGACAATGAGAAAGAGGTCGCCTGGGGCGCCGCCGTTCAGCCCGGCATCGCCCTTCCCTTGCAGGCGGATGCGCTGGCCGTCGCGTGTGCCGGCCTTGATGCGGAACTCGACCGGCTCGGTGCGGCTGACCACGCCCTCGCCATGGCAGGTGGCACAGTCATTGGAGGTGCGGCCTGTTCCGTTGCACCGCGGGCATGGAATGTTGAACTTCATGCGCCCGCCCATCTGCGTTACCTGCCCCGTCCCGTTGCACTCGGCGCACTGCGTGGGCCCGCCGGTGTGCGCCTGGCCATGGCAGGTGGGGCAAGTCTCTTGGCGGTGCACCTCGAGCCGCGCCTGGCCGCCGCGGATAGCCGTCCAGAAGTCCACCGTGGCCTGGTACTCCAGGTCGGAGCCCGGCTGCGGGCCACGCGGACGATGCGGCTGCTGCGCCCCGGAGAACATGCCGGAAAAGATGTCCTTGAAACTGCCCCATGACGCGGAACCCGCCCCCGCCTGCTGACCGGGATGCATCCCCGGCCCGCTCTGAAAGCCGGAGAAGTCGAAGCCGCCAAAGTCCACCGGCATTCCCCCGCCGGCGCCCGACTGGCGCGCATAGGCTTCGGCCTGCGCCGGATCGATCTGGTCGGAGTAGAACCCCACCTGGTCGTAAATCTTGCGCTTCTTCTCGTCGCTCAGCACGTCGTTGGCCTCGGAGATCTCCTTGAACTTCTCCTCGGCCCGCTTGTCGCCTGGGTTGACGTCCGGGTGATAGCGCCGCGCAGCCTTGCGGAAGGCCTTGCGAATCTCCTCCTGGGTGGCCGTCTTCTTCACCCCGAGCGTGCCGTAATAGTCCTTGTTCTGGGTCGTTGGCATGGTCTGTTTGGACTCGTCTCCTGGTTACTCAATCAGTGGCCGATCACGCAATCTGTCTGGCCTTCAAATCCCCTGTCTCCGTGCGCGGCGCTGGAAAAATCTCCACCTCAATTCGGGCAATCGCCTCCTGGCTGGCCAGCGCAAGGTCATAGGACATCTGCATCTTCATCCAGAAATCCGGAGTGGTCCCAAAGTACCGCGCCAAACGCAGTGCCGTATCCGCCGTAATTCCCCGGCGTTCCCTCAGAATCTCCGAGATTCGCGTGACAGGCACTCGCAAAGCAAGGGCCAAAGCATTGGCCGAAAGTCCCAGCGGTACAAGAAAATCCTCACGCAAAAACTCGCCGGGGTGAATCGCCACGCCCCGAGTCTTGTGTTTTCGCGGAATACTCATCATTGGTCTCCCTCAGTGATAATCGACAATCTCTACATCCCAGGCGTCGTTGCCGTCCCAGCGAAAGCAGACTCAATACTGGTTGTAGACTCGGATATTCCAATTGCCGTCACGGTCGCCTTTCAGCTTCTCCAATCTGTTTCCTGGAGGATTCCGCAAGTCCTCTATCGCCGACGCATAATCCACTGCTTGCAACCTGCGGACTGCAACCCGCGCAACCTCCGTCCATCGCCGGCTCTTTCCCGTCAGAAAGACCGCTTCTGTCTCAGCGTCGGCGAAGGATTGAATCATGTATACCGTTTACCGTAACACGGTAAACGGTATACTCGCAACCAGTATGATCGCACATCCGGGCTCCTCGCTAACGTTAATCCGAAGAAGATCGAAGGTCCACCGTGTCGATTCGCTGCACACTTGCTGCCGAAGTCGTCCACAATTCCTCGGCAAAGACTCAGACAAAAACGGAGATATTGATATCCACTCAGAATCTGGGGGCCTTCAGCACTCCTTATACAGCTTGGACCGAAGCGCGCTTAACGTTTACCGTAACGCAGTAAATACTCGGTCGCCTGACCGTATTTTGAAGATCATTTTCGGCATCCTGCTACCGTGAAGTCGGGTCGGCCCACTCTGACTCCTCGGACCGGGATGTGACCGGTCCGTACCCCCACCTTGTACCCCATCCCCCTATTTCCTGTGAAACTTTGGGCCTGTGAAGGAATTGTTCTGCATTTATGCAATATTCCTGGCGCCGATTTGGCGATCCGAAGGACAGGATCGTCCAACCTTTATACTGAGATGTTTGCAGAATTCAAAGCGGCGGGCCGTGAAACGGCGAGCCGCAAAGGAGCAGGCTTTGGGTCAGGCGGAGATTGGTATCATCGGCGGCAGCGGGCTCTACTCGATGCCCGGATTCACCAACGTGCGCGAGGAGCGCGTGGAGACGCCCTTTGGCGAGCCTTCGGACGCATTTGTTCTGGGCGAATTGGAGGGGCGCAAGGTAGCCTTTCTGGCCCGGCATGGACGCAGCCACCGCATCCTGCCCTCGGAGCTGAACTTCCGCGCTAACATCTATGCCTTCAAGAAGCTGGGCGTCGAGCGAATTATTTCCGTTTCGGCCGTAGGCTCGCTCAAAGAGGAGCACAAACCCACCGACTTCGTCATGCCCGACCAGTTCATCGACCGTACATTTCATCGCATCTCGACCTTCTTTGGCGAGGGCATTGTTGGCCATGTGGCCTTTGGCGATCCGGTCTGCGCGACGGTGGCGAAGGCGGCGGCTGAAGCCTGCGCGACGGTGGGCGTTGTGGGTAAGGTGGGCGGGACGTACGTTTGCATGGAAGGCCCGCAGTTTTCTACGCGTGCCGAATCGAACCTCTATCGCAGTTGGGGCGCGGACGTCATCGGCATGACTAACCTGCAGGAGGCCAAACTGGCCCGCGAGGCGGAGATCTGCTACGCCACCGTGGCCATGGTCACCGACTACGACTGCTGGCGCGAAGGCCACGACGCGGTGACCATCGAGGAGATTGTTGCCGTGCTCCACAAGAACGCCGAGAACGCGGCGCGCGTGGTCAAGGCTGCCGTAGCGGCGATGCCCCACGAGCATACCTGCGCCTGTGCCTCGGCAGCCAAGTATGCCGTGCTGACCCAGCCGGATGCGATTCCCGCGGCGGCAAAAGAAAAGCTGAAACTGCTGTTTGGTAAGTATCTTTCTTGGTAGCGAGCAGCAGGTCAGCGTAAGTTAGAGAGGAAGTTGGATGGCAATTACCGTAGTGGGCAGCGTTGCCTTCGATTCGATTGAGACACCGGCAGGGCGGCGCGAGCGCTGTCTGGGCGGCGCTGCAACTTATTTCTCGCTTGCCGCGAGTTTCTTTACCGATGTGCGTGTCATCGCCGTGGTGGGCGAGGACTTTGGCAGGCGGCAGGAAGAGGTCTTTCAGTCGCACAACATCGACACGCGCGGCATTGAGCACACGGCAGGCAAGAGCTTCTTCTGGGAGGGGTCATACCTCGACAACCTGAACGAAGCCAAGACACACAATACAGAATTGAACGTCTTTGCTGCCTTCGAGCCGAAGATTCCTGAGAGTTACCGCGACTCGGAGTTTCTCTTTCTCGCCAACATCGATCCGGTCTTGCAGCGCCGCGTGCGCGAGCAGATGCCGGACGTGAAGCTGGTGGCCGGCGACACCATGAACTACTGGATCAAGGACCATCACGCGGCGTTGCTGGAGGTGCTGAAAGGGCTGGACATTCTGCTCATCAATGACACCGAAGCCCGCATGTTGGCCGGCAACAACAACCTCGTGCTGGCGGCGCGCGCCGTGCTGGCGCTAGGGCCGGAGGCGCTGGTGGTCAAGCACGGCGAGTACGGCGCAACGCTCTTCCGCGGTGCGGATTCAAAGGTCCACGGCGCAAAGTGCTTCCGCGCGCCGGCATTGCCTCTGGAAGAGGTGGTGGACCCGACGGGCGCGGGCGACAGCTTTGCCGGCGGTTTCTTCGGCTACCTGGCCTCGAAGACGGAGCAGTCTCCGGCCGCCTTCCGCCGGGCAATGTTTTATGGGAGCGTGATGGGTTCTTTTGCGTGCGAACGCTTCGGCACCGAACGGTTGCAGCAGCTTACGCGCAAGGAGATCGACGACCGCTTCAACATTTTCCGCGAGTTGACCCACCTTGACTGAGAGTCCTAAATGTCGCGTGCAATGGCCGGAGTGGGTCGCAGTCGCGGCCGCCTGCGCGGCCGCTTCGATGGCCGCGGTGGCGTGGGGCTGGCGACACGGGGCACTGCTCAACTATGGCGATGCGGTGGCCCATCTGCACATTGCCCGGCGGGTCTTTGACTCGCGGCTTCCGCGGCTCACTGAATTGGGTTCCGTGTGGCTGCCGCTTCCACATCTGCTGCTGCTGCCCTTTGTGCAGGTTTATAGCTGGTGGGCCAACGGCGTGGCGGGCGTAATTCCGTCGGTGCTGGCTTACCTGGCGGCATGTGCGGGGATTTACCGTCTTGCGCGGCACTGGCTGCGGCCGCTGCCGTCGGCGCTTGCGCTGGCTTTCTTTGCGCTGAATCCCAATCTGCTCTACCTGCAAACCACGGCCATGACCGAGCCTCTGTTTGTGTGCGAGATGGTGTGGGTTGCGGTCTGGCTAGTGGAGTGGCGCGCCTGCCTGGATGAGGATGAACGGCGAGCTCACCATCTGCTATGGGGAATCGCAATTGCGCTGGTTGCCTCAGTCTTTACGCGCTACGACGGCTGGGTGATGGCGCTGGTGGCCTGGACTTGCATGGGGCTGATGCTGGCACGCCGCCGCAGGCTGCGCTCCTGGAGCTTCTGGCTGGCAAGTGCGTTCGTGGTGGCCGCGCCGGTGGCGTGGTTTGTTTATAACGCCGTGGGCTTTGGCGATTGGCTCTACTTTGCGCGCGGGCCGTATTCGGCCAAGGCCATCGAGATTCGCACCATGTCGCACGGAGCCGGACCGCCGCATCCGGGGTGGCACAATCCGTGGGTTTCCGCAATCTTCTTTGTGAAAGTTTCGGAGATGGATGCGGCCGCGGCGGCATGGGGCAACGTGCTGCTGGCGCTGAGCCTTCTTGGAACGGCGTGGGCTTGGCTAACGACGCGAAAACGCGCATTTAAGTGGGCGCTGCTGCTCTGGTTTCCGGTCGCTTTTTATGCGTACTCGGTGGCCTATGGGTCGGTGCCCATTTTTTTGCCGCCGTGGTGGCCGCACTCCTGGTACAACACGCGCTACGGGATGGAAATGCTGCCGGCCTTTGCGCTAGGACTGGGCTTTGCGGCGCAGTTTGCCCTGGCAGCCGTGCATGAGTTCAAGCCGCGGTGGGTGCGTTATGCCGCCGGCGTGCTGTTTGCGGTGTTGGTCTTGAATGCAGCGCAGATGGTGCGCGAGCGTCCGCTGACCTATGTGGAAGGAACCAAAAACATTGAAGCACGCGGGCCTTTGGAAACTGCGATTCCTCCAGCGCTGCGGGCGTTGCTGGCCGAGCAACCTGGGGCTACAGTGCTGATGGACACATCGACCTACCCGAATCTCGTCGCCTTCACCGGAATTCCGCTGCGTCAGACCATCAACGAGAGCGATCTCTGGATTTATCACGAAGCGCTGGAGGCGCCAGCCGCGCACGCGGCGATTGTGCTGGCCTTCGACGGCGACGAGATCGACCGCGCGGTCAAAGCGCATCCCGAAGACCTGTCGGCGGTTCGGCGCTTTTGGGCGACCGGGCAGCCGGCCGGAACGCTTTACGTCTCCACTGCTCCCTGGGCTCATCAGCTTCAACCAGCCTCACCTGGCCGGGTGGAGCGGTGATAGCATCGGGCAAGGAAACAAGATGAGCAGCGCGATAGGACAAATCGCACTGCCTTTCAACTATGAGCGGCTGCGCGGAAAGCTGCTCTCCGAACCGGCCATCGACGCACTTTTTACCTTCCGCGATTTGGAGGAAGATTGATTCCCTTTGCAAAGGCTCACGCATGTGGCAACGATTTTTTGATAGTCACTGAAGATGCCGCTCAGGGCTGTAACTGGGCCGATTTGACGCGCCGTCTGTGTGCGCGCAACACAGGCGTCGGCGCCGACGGCATCGAGTTCTTCGCCTGGACAGGCCCCAACTCTGGCCGCCTCCGCCTGCACAACGCCGACGGCTCCATCGCCGAGATCAGCGGCAACGGTACACGCTGCGTGGCGGCGTGGATGGCTCTGGAACGCGGCTTCCAGCCGGGCGATGAAGTGGAGATTGCCACCGATGCGGGGCTGCGCATCTGCCGCGTGAATGCGCTGAAAGCGGAGGGCGAATTCACTGTGGAAGTGACCGCCGGGATGGGCGTTCCCACCTTTGCGCTGAGGACTGTCACACTCCTGAACGGGCTTGAGATCGCGGGCGTCGAGATCTCCACCGGCAATCCGCATTTCGTCATTGTCGTAGACGAACCGAACTTTGCCCACGCCGGCTACGATTGGCAAACCCTCGGCGCGGAGATTTGCAGGCATGACGATTTCCCCAACCAGACCAACGTTGAATTCCTTCGCATCGTCAGCCCCAACGAAATCGAGATTCGCATCTTCGAGCGCGGTGTAGGACCGACCACCTCTTCCGGCACCGGAAGCTCGGCCTGCGCCACCTCCGCGATTGGCGTATACGGCTGCCGCTCACCCCTCACCGTGGTGGCTCCCGGCGGCGCGCAGACCGTCGAGTGGGACGGGCCGGGCACGGAATTGCGTCTCACCGGACCGGCATCTTTGATTGCTCGCGGCGAGGCCTGGCCGGCATGACCGCCCTGCGCAAGCCGCATGTTGTCCCGGACGACGCCCAGGTAGCCGTGGTCTCGCCGGCTTCCACACCGCAGCCGGAGCGCGTCGAGCGCGGGTTGGCGGCGTTGCGCGCGCTTGGGCTTGCGCCGCAGCCGGGCGAGCACATCCTCACCCGCGGCCCGCTCTATTTTGCGGGCACGCCCCAGATGCGGCTCGACGACCTGCACCACGCGTACGATGACGAGGAAGTGCGCGCCATCTTCTCGACGCGCGGCGGCTACGGATCGAACTATCTGCTCGATGAGTTGGACCTGGACCTGATTGCTGAAAACGCCAAGCCGCTCATCGGATATAGCGACCTGACCGCGATGCACCTTTGGCTGCTCGATCAGATTCAATTGCCGGCCTTTCACGGCCCCATGCTTTCGGCGGATTTTGCGCGCGAGGACGGCGTCCACCTGGCCAGCCTGCGCGCTGCTCTGGCGGGCGAATCCTACACCGTCGGCGCTGCCGAGGGCCTGCGCACGCTGCACACCGGCCGGGCACGCGGCACGCTCTATGGCGGCTGCCTGAGCATTCTGGTTGCCCTGCTGGGCACGCCCTACGAGCCGCAGACCGAGGGCAAGCTCCTGTTTCTCGAGGATGTCAGCGCCAAGCCCTATCAGATTGACCGGATGCTCTGGCAACTGCGAGAGGCGGGCAAGCTCGACGGCGTGCGCGGCATCATCTTTGGCGAGATGCTTAATTGCGCCTCGCCCGGCGCGCCGCCCGAGTTGCTCGATGAAGTCATCTTGCGCACGCTTGAAGAATTCAGCGGGCCGATCGCCATCGGCCTGCGCAGCGGCCACGTTTCGCACCGGAACGTGACTCTCACTCTCGGCGTTGACGCCGAGTTGACGGTTCAGGAAGAAGCGCGGCTGCATTTGATCGAGCCGGCATTGACGAAATGAGGAAACAGAGATTGGGCATTGGGGAACGGAACATCGGCTTATCTTTAGATGAATTGGCGGTGGCGCAGTGACGCAACAACCCCGGCACATCCATCTCAGCGGCATCTGCGGCACGGCAATGGCTTCGCTGGCGGGCCTTTTGCAGTTGGAGGGCCATCGCATCACGGGCTCTGACAAGGCGGCCTATCCGCCCATGAGCGAGATGCTCGGCTCGCTTGGCATTCCGGTCTTCGAACCTTACGCCGAGGCGAATCTAGACCCCGCACCGGATATGGTCGTCATCGGCAACGCTCTCTCGCGCGGCAATCCTGAGGTCGAGCGCGTCCTGGACGAGCGCATTCCCTTCACCTCGATGGCCGCTCTGCTGCGCGAAGAGTTCCTCAAGGGGCGCGAGTCGCTGGTGGTGGCCGGCACGCACGGCAAGACGACGACCACCAGCATGTTGGCGTGGATCTACCAGGTTGCCGCGCGCCAGAAACCGGCGCTGGAGCCCTCGTTTCTGATTGGCGGCGTGGCGGAGAACTTTGGCTCCAGCTTTCAACTGCGTCCCACGCGCACCTTCATCGTCGAGGGAGACGAATACGACACAGCCTTCTTCGACAAGGGTCCCAAGTTTCTGCATTACTTTCCCGACGCGCTGATCCTGACCCACGTCGAGTTCGATCACGCCGACATCTACGCCGACCTCGAAGCCGTGAAGACAGCCTTCAAGCGGCTGGTCAATCTGGTTCCCCGGCGGGGCCTCATTGTGGCCTTCGATGGCAGCGCGAATGTAAGCGAGTGCGTGGAGCGCGCACTGTGCCGCGTTGAGCGCTACGGATTCTCGGAAGCCGCGGAGTGGCGCATCCGGAACTTGCGTTACCAGGATGGTCTGACGCGCTGGGAGGTTTGGCGCGAGGGCGCGCTGTGGGCCAGCCTGGAGATGAGCATGGCCGGCGAGCACAATGCGCTGAATGCGACCGCAGCAGCAGCGCTGGCTTTTGGCCAGGGCGTAAGCAAGGATGCGATTTACAAGGCGCTGGCCAGCTTCAAGAGCGTGAAGCGGCGGCTGGAGGTGCGCGCCCAGGTCGGTGGCGTTACGGTGGTCGAAGACTTCGCCCATCACCCCACGGCCATCCGCGAAACGCTGAGGGCACTGCGCGCCGTTTATCCCAATGCGCGTTTGTGGGCAGTTTTGGAACCGCGCTCGAACACGCTGCGGCGCAAGGTGCTGGAAGGCGATCTCGTAGCCAGCCTGCGCCTGGCCGACCGCGTCATTCTGGCCGGCGTCTATCAGCAGCAGCGCATCCCGGAGGCAGAGCGCCTGCACCCGGAAGAGGTGGTGCGTGCGTTGAACGCCGCCGGAACCCAGGCCGCGCTCTATCCCGATGCGGAGGCCATCGTAAATGCGATTGCGCCCCAGTTGCAACCGGGCGACGTCGTGGCGATACTCTCCAATGGTGGCTTCGACGGCATTTATGAAAAACTTCCGGCGCGCCTGAAGGAGCTTTTTCCAGAGAGCGCAAAAGACGAAGACCAGGACGACAGCAGGCGGGCATGATCTCCTCATTCCTCTTCATGGCCACGATGGTCATCACCGGGATTCCCACGGCACTTCTGTTCATTCCTTGGTGCTGGTTGACGGGCAATGTGCTGCCGCTCTACAAAGGTACCCGCTTCATGCTCTCCAGCAGTTGCCGCATGGCCGGAGTACGCTTCCACGTCGAAGGACTGGAGCGCGTTCCGAGAGACCGGGCGTGCATCTTCATGTCAAATCACGTCTCCAACCTTGACCCGCCCGCACTGATCTCGCTCATCCCTGGGCGCACCTCGGCCTTCATGAAGCGTTCGCTGATGCAGCTTCCCATTCTCGGCACCGGCTTCCGGCAGGGCGAGTTCATCGCCGTGGACCGCACCGGCAACGCGGCAGCCGCGAAGGTGAGTGTGGCCGCGGCCCAGCGTGTCCTGGCCAAGGGCGTGCACATCACCACCTTTGTGGAAGGCACACGCTCGCCGGACGGTCGCATGCTTCCCTTCAAGAAAGGCCCGTTTTTCCTGGCCATGGGCGCTGGCGCCCCATGTATCCCGGTCTCCATCCATGGCACGGAGAGCATCCTGGGCAAAGGCAGCCTGCGCATGCACCCCGGAGCCGCGCATGTGATCTTTCATCCGCCGATAGACCCCGCCAGCTTTGCTACGCGCGAGGAACTGATGCAGGCGGTTCGCACGGCCATCGCCTCCGGGCTGCCGGAGTGGATGCGGACGTAGGCCACTAACCCGCGCGCCGGGCGTGGTGCGATACTCACCCCATGCACACCCCGGCAGTGCACAAACTGGCGCGCACGCCGCGGCAACAAGAATCTTAGCTTTCTGACGGAACTCTCATGATTGTGTCGCTTTTCGTTCTTGTCGTCATTCTCGCTTTGAGCCTTCCTTCGGCGGTGGTCTTCATTCCGCTGGCCGCTGTTACCGGCAACATAGGACCGCTCTATGCGGTCACGTGCTTCATCGTCCGCACCGGCTTCCGCGTGGCCGGCATCCGCGTGCTGGTTGAGGGGCGGGAGCATGTTCCCGCCGGCCAGGCGTGCATCTTCATGGCCAACCACGTGTCCAACCTTGACCCGCCGGGTTTGATTCCGCGGATTCCGGGGCGAACGGTCGCCTTCTCCAAGCGCTCCGTGTTCAACCTTCCCATCTTCGGCTACTGCCTCAAACTGGCCGAGTACATTCCCGTGGACCGGACGGGCAGCACAGCTACCGCGAAGGAGAGTGTAGCCGCGGCGGCGCGCGTGTTGGAAAAAGGCATGCACATCACGACGTTTGTGGAGGGTACGCGCTCGCCCGACGGCCGCATGCTGCCCTTCAAGAAAGGGCCGTTCTACCTGGCAATGCAGACCGGCGCTCCTTGCATTCCGGTGTCGATCTACGGCACGGAGACGCTGATGGCGAAAGGCAGCTTTGCCATCAGGCCGGGAACTGCGCATATCGTCTTCCACGCGCCCATACGCCCCGGCGATTTTGCAACGCGAGAAGAGTTGTCGGAAGCTGTGCGAGCAGCAATTGCCTCTGGGCTGCCAGAGTGGATGCGTAGCTGATGTTTTACGGCTGCACGATGGCGTTATAGCCGTCGTTGAGCAGCTTCTGGCGCGCGGCATTGGCGTCGTTGCGGCTGGCGAAGGGGCCAATCTGCACATGAAACTGGCCGTCGGCGGGATCGCGGCGAACGGTCACCGCGTAGCCGTGCTTGCGTAGTGCGCCGACCAGCACTTCAGCATCCTCCTGATGGGAGACGGTAGCAATCTGAACCAGCAGAGCACTGGATGGCGCTGCACCGAATGCCGGTGCGGGCTGAGCGGATGTGTACCTCGGCACAGGGATGGGTGCGGTTGCCGAAGCCGGCAGAGCGGGCTTGACAACCGGCTGGGCTGAGTTGCCGCCAGCGGCAGACGCTGAATCAGGAGCCTGTGAATCGGCTTCGGAAGTTTCAGAAGGGGGAAGGTTGACTGCGGCGCCCTGCGAATGGGAGATGTTCTGCGGAGCAGCCGAGGGCTTGGCGGAGGAGCCGGCAGTCTGTGAAGCTGCTTCAGCGCCGGGCTGCTGGCCGCTGATTACAGCATCGTGAGCGCCATGGCTGCCCATCGTGTAGCCCAGCCCGAAGCAGAGGCCGCAGAGCACCACCAAGCCCAAAGCCAGGCCCAGCAGCAGCACCGGACCGAGCGTCAGTTCGGTATCGTGCCGTGGCGCCGCCGGTTGAAGCTCCTCCTCGTCAAAGTCCTCGTGCATTGAGCGCTCTCAGATTAAGAACTATCTTCCTCTACCTGGCCCAGGATAAACGAGGGCCGGTTGAGGTTCGTGGTATCCCGCCCTGGATCATCCCAACGACGAAGATCTGTCGTTGGGGACCCCGATGCGGCAAAAAACAGAAACGTCGTGAGGATAGGGCGCCCAACTTCTGTGCGGAGTCAGGCTCAGGAACGCCTTACTTCTTCTCCGCATCTATCTTGGGCGGAGCCGTGACCGTCGCGCCCAGCTTGTTGAAGAGCGTCATCATCTCCAGCGGCAGCGGGAAGATGATGGTGGTGTTCTTCTCGACGCCAATCTCGGTCAGCGTTTGCAGATAGCGCAACTGCAGGGTCATCGGCTCAGAGGCCAGCAGATGAGCCGCGTCCACCAGCTTCTGCGCGGCATCAAACTCGCCCCCGGCATGGATGACCTTGGCGCGTTTTTCGCGCTCGGCCTCGGCCTGCTTGGCCATGGCACGCTGCATCTGATCGGGCAGGTCCACTTGTTTCACCTCAACCGAGATGACCTTCACGCCAAACGGTTCGGTGCGCTGGTCCATGATCGACTGGATGCGCACGTTCAGCTTGTCGCGATGACTGAGCAGCTCATCCAGCTCGACTTCACCCAGCACCGTGCGCAAGGTAGTCTGCGCCAGTTGCGAAGTCTGGTAGACGTAGTTTGCCACCTTGATGGCGGCGTCGTTGGGGTTGACCACATAGAGCGTGACCACGGCATTCACCTTGATGGTGACGTTGTCGCGGGTGATCACGTCCTGGGCCGGAACTTCGAGCACGTCCTGACGCAGCGAGATGCGCACCATCTGCTGAATTGGCCTGAAAACAAAGATGATGCCCGGCCCGTAGGGCTCTTGCGAGACGCGGCCCAGGGTGAAGATCACTCCGCGCTCATACTCGCGGAGAATCTTGATGCAGTTGAGCGCATAAAGTACGCCGATGGCGAGGATGACAAGAATCGAAGTTAACAAATCAGGCATTGGACTTACCTCACTCAGGACGAATTGTACTCCTTACGCGGCAGGCTGCGGCGGCCTTGGCGGAGCTGCCGGCTCCACGTGCAGCAGGTACTTTTCAAGGCCCACGACGCGCAGCGTCGCGCCGGCCGGAACAGGTTCGGTGGCCACGGCTCGCCAGATTTCGCCCTCCACCACAACGTGGCCTTCGGGAGTTAGAGGCTCCATGGCCCGGGCTGAGCTGCCCACCAGGGCCGATGGGCCCAGGCGGGATTTCATTCGCCGCGCACGCACCGCCAGGCGGATGAGAACAACGGTAATCGTGCCGAATGCCGCGCTGACCGCAATGGCCACCCAGGGGCTGACCGCCAACTCCGGCACCGGCGCGTTCACCAGCGTAAGAGTCCCGAAAGTGAGGCAGACGATCCCCGCGATGGCCAGCGCACCGTGGCCGCCAAACTTGGCTTCCAGAATCAGCAAGACCAGCGCCGCCACCAGCAGCAACACAGCCGTGTAGTTGATGGGCAGCAGATTCAGCCCAAAGATGGCCAGCAGCACCATCAGCGTGCCCAGCGCGCCAGGAACGATGGTGCCGGGGGCGTTGAATTCCAGATAGATCAGCAGCGCTCCGCCCACTAGGAAGAGCAAGGCGATGTTGGGGTTGACCAGCCAGCCGAGCAGTTCCTCGCGAAGCGTGGGCTTCAGCAACTCGATCCGCGCGCTGGCCAGATGGAGCACGAATTTGCTTCCGTCCATGCGGGTAATCTCGCGGCCATCGAGCGCCCGCAGCAGCTCCCAGTCGTTCGAGGCGGTCAGGTCGATCAGATGCTGATCCAGCGCCTCCTGGGCAGTATAGGAGTGGGACGTGTGAACGGCGGCCTCGGCAGCCTCGGCGTTGCGGCCTCGGCGGCTGACGTAGGAGCGCAGAAAGGCTTCGGCGTCGTTTTCGATCTTCTGGTTCATGGTCGCATCGGGCTGCGGACCGAATTCAATCACCGGGTGGGCTGCTCCGGCGTTGGTGCCCGGAGCCATGGCGGCAATGTCGGCCGACTCCAGCAGGAAGAAGCCAGCCGAGCCGGCGCGCGCGCCCGCAGGAGCCACATAGACAATGACTGGAACCTTGGAGGAGAGAATGGCGCCGGCCATGGTGCGGGTCGAGTCCAGCAGTCCTCCCGGAGTATCCAGTTGAATCAGCAGGGCGTGGGCGCCGTCCTCGTTGGCGCGGGCGATGGCCCGGTCAAGCTCGCCCTGCGTGACCGGCTGAATCGTGTCGGAGAGGACAAACTTGTCCACAAGCGGCTGCTGTGCGAATGCCGGAGTGGCCAACTCGCAGGCCATAACCAAACCAACCACTACTGCAAACCCGTGTACGCGCTGCATCATGGCTTGCTCCCTTCAGAACCGCCAATGCCCGAATGCCCCGAAAACTCCTTCAGAGACAGAATAATCACTCTGAGCGCCCGCGGCCGCTGTCATCCGGAGAATAACAGTAAAGTTATTATTCCGCATGAGTTCTAAAGGTGAGCGGGATACTATATGCAGGCCAAATCCATAACCTGAAGCAGGCGCGATCTCAGGAAGCTACGGCCTCCAATACTGAAATAAAGCTCACACTATCGCCGAAAATGCTATTCCGTCGAAAATAAGGATGAAAGTGCCCCACGCTTGCTACCTGCTCTTGCCGCGAGCGTGGGAAACCGGACTACTTCTTTTGTCCTTCCGCGGTCTCGATCTTCCGTTGCAGTTCCAGGGCCGCCTCATTCTTTGGATCCAATTTCAGAGCCTGCGCGGTCTCCTGCCTTGCCTCGTCCAGATGGCCGGCGGCAATGTCCAGCCGGATCAACACCGTGTAGGCATCGATTGACGGCATCAGTTCCAGCGATGTAACCGCTTCTTTGCGCGCGGCCTGCACGTCGCCCGTGCGCTCGCGGACCTCGGCCAGCCCGGCGTGCGCCTCGGCAAGCTTGGGGTCGGTAGCCAGGGCGAACTGATAGAGCCGCTCCGCCTCAAGCAACAGACCGCGGTCAAGATAGCTTTTTGCCTGGCCGGAGAGCTTCTGCGCCCGTTCGGGCGGCGCAAGCGCGGCTAGGCGCGAGGCTTCCATCTGGTCCAGCATCAGAGCGGCCTGGTGGAAGGCGACTGCGTCGAAGTTGCGTTCGATGCGCTCTAGCGGATCGACCTTGGCTCCGGCTGCCGCATCCAGGCCTGTCGCGCCACCCGGCGCCTCCGCGCTGGCGGCCGGCTGAGCGGCCGGTGCCTTGACCACTCCGGGCTTGTCTGACTTCGTCCAGGCCTTCCCGACCGCCTGGGCTTCGCCATCGTTGGGACGTAAACGCAGGCACTGTGCCAGCTCCGTCAGGGCTTCGGCGGCGTTCCCATGGCGCTTCAGGCTGACAGCCAGATTGAAGTGATAGTCGGCCCCATTGGGGTCGGCGGCCACCGCTTGCCGGAAAAGCGGAGTTCCGTCCTGACCGCGCCGGGCCAGGGCAACACCCTGATTGCTCAGAACCTCGGCCAGCGGCAGAACGCGGGCCACGCCGGCAAAGGCCTCCTCGGCGCGGGGATAGTCGCCGGAAAACAGCAGCGAAAGGCCGCGGAAGAAGCCTGCCTCAAGAGCATCGCCAGCGTCGTTATTACCCACCTTGGCAAAGGCGGCAGCCGCCTGCTCGTATTGCTGGCCGGCATAGTCCTCACGGCCCAGCGCCATCCACGCCCGGCTGAAATCCGGACTGAACAGAACGGCTGAGTTCAGATGATGCACGCGTTCCGCCTGGTCAGGCTCGGTGATGCCGCGAATGTACTGCTCGAAGGCGTCCAGGCGCACGCCGGAACCGGCAGCCACAAAGGTCTCTTCGGATACTTTGAAGCCGGGGTCGAGCTGGCGGGTCAGCTTCCAGGCCAACGAGCCGAAGACCGGGATCAGTTCGTGCATTTCGCCCCGGGCGCTGACCGGTTCGCTGATGCGGAGATGGGGCACGTCCACCAGTTGCGCCTCGACCACAATGCCGGCGCCGTCTGTCACATAGCTGCCCACAATGATCGAATCAGCGTCCAGGGTCTCGGCCAGCTTGAGCGAACTGGCGCGCGAGGGATGAAAGCCCTGGGGTAGCCCCAGGTGATCCAGAGCGTACATGCGGTCCGCGCGGCTCATGGGCGCAAAGCCCGCAGAAGCCAGACGCCTGCTCAGAATCTCCGGAGCTGCTTCGCGAATCCATTCCAGGCTGGGCTGCCCGGTGCGGTTGTCGAAGGGCAGAACCAGCAGGATGCGGCCGCGGCCCCCCGCAGCGGAAGCGATCTCAGCAGCCGTCTGCGCACGAGCGCCAACCGTGATGGAGAGAATCAGCGCAAGACACAATCCCAGCGGGACGGCCAGAGGCCCAACCCGGCCGGAGCGAAATGAAAAAAATGTATGCACAACAGGCTGATTATAGGCGTTGTCTTAGGTTCCATGACAGGGCAATCGCGCGATTCGGGTATTCACTTGACTCAACCTGTAATGAGCCTCATCCCGCAATGACCGCTTTCTCGCGTACCTGACCTGGGGATGCGCTGAGCCTTCCTGTTGCGTAGAGATACCAGGCAAGCCAGGCGGGCGTGGTCCACAGGTAGAACGGCGAGGTGATCTGTACGCTTGCCAGCGCCTCGATCAGTGCAACGACGGCAATCAATCCCAGGGGCAGAAGCGCGCGCCGCGCCGCGGCCGCTCGATAGAGTCCGGCCAGAACGGCGGGAAGCAGCATGGATTCATCGGTGAACCAGCCAAAGGGTGTACACATGGCCGAGACCAGCAGCAGCAGCAGGCCGTGATCCATCCAGTTCCAGCGGTTGCGGCGCGTCCAAAAATACCAGAGAGCCCAGGCGCAGGCGCAGGCCTGGGGAAGAAACTGCAACCACACGGCACGGCGATCGATGAGATTCCGGAACGTCACGCTCAGGACGGGAACAGCTTCATTCACCGCTCCCCCAGCGTGCATCATTTGCGAGTACTGAGGCCAAGCACGAGGGTCGAGGCAGAACGAAAACGCGCAACAGGCGGCCAGCGCCGCGAAGAATCCCGCAACGATGCGGTAGGACCTCTGGTGTACGGTCCATGCGAGCAGAACCACGGCGAAGGGCAGAAACAGATGGGGCTTCAGAGCGCAGAACAGCAAAGCTGCCCCGCCCAGCAACGGCCGGGACTGGTGAAAGTAGAGGAAGAGCACCACGCCGAGCAGAAGAAAGATGCCAAACTGCCCGGCCATCAGGCAAGCGAGCGCGGGCGCAAACATGTAGCCGAGCAGATGGAGCCGGCTGTCCGGGCGTCCATTGAGGAGCCAAAGAACCCAAATCGATACAGAAAGAAAGCCAAGAAGAGTGAGCAACCAGAGAATGAGGCCGGTCTTTGGGCTGACAAAGCCGAGCGGCCAGGCCAGAAAGAACGCGACCGGCGGATTGCGCATGACCAAGAGAGGCTCGTTGGCATTGCGTCCCGCGGCAAGTTCCAGCTCCCGCACGGCCCCGAAGTCGTATGGATTTGCACTGTGCGTGAGTTGCTGCCCTGCCGCCCAGTAAGAGATAAAGTCCCGCGCCGCGGCGTTCTTGTCGCTCAGGCCGACAACATACATGCCAACGACAAAGCAAACACCAGTTGCAATGATGGATGCGGCTCCAACCACGCGCCAAGGGCTGTTCTTCATAGGATGGCTCCGTTCCAGAGGCCGGGGCGCCCACGACTTCCAGGGTAAAAACAGGTCAAATCACGCCGGTGTCCAAACAGGCGGTCTTCGAGTTGCCCTCACTTTACACGAGGGCCGGAGAATTCTCAAAAGCCGGCGGTTGACAGATTGCGGGGAACGGTCTCCGCCGCTCCGCCAGGAGGTTCTTGTTTTCGTTGACTCTGGGGCACGATTCGGTTATTCTGGAATCCTTGCGCGGTGTTGCGCCTGGGGTCTGTGTGTCGGGCCCCCAGCGACAGGTATTCGTCGATGGGGTGATGCGTGCTCACCCGGACCCAGCCGGTCGATAACCTCGGAGTTGATGTTCCGGGGAATCGGCGGGAACAGGCTGCCGGCTGTTGGATTTGAGTTTAGACGCGCGCTATTGGGCGCAAATCCTGCACAGCCAGAGTCCTTTCTGAGGGCCAGCTCCCGCGATCCTCACCCGAACAGATTTGTTTGGCAGTGGGTGGAAATTGGGCCTGTGCGCTTGATTGCGCGGGCATGAGCGCTTTGCGCTGGTTTTTTGTTGGGATTGGCTGTACCGCGGGCCGGTTTTAGCTGGCATTTTTTTCAAGACAGGCGTCTTAGAGGGCAGGAGAGAAATGGGTACCTTTGTTCCGAGCGGCAAGAATGTTGACCGCAAGTGGTTTGTATTGGATGCCAGCGGCAAGACGCTGGGCCGTCTGGCGACCAAGGCCGCCGATGTGTTGAGCGGCAAGCTGAATCCTCAGTATGTGCCGTATATCGATGTGGGCGACCACGTGATCGTGATCAACGCGGAGAAGGTCCGCCTGACCGGCCTGAAGGCCCAGAGCAAGCTCTATCGCCGCTACACCGGATTTCCCGGCGGGCTGCGTGAGGAGTCGTACACGCGCCTGCTGAACCGCAAGCCGGAGATGATTCTGGAGCAGGCCATCAAGGGAATGCTGCCCAAGAGCAAGATGGGCCGCCAGATGGCGACCAAGCTGAAGGTCTATCGCGGCGACAAGCACCCCCACGAGGCGCAGCAGCCGGTGCCGATGGGAATCGAGTAAGAGCATCCGCTAGCTGCGGGCAGCTAGCTTGATTTTCGAGATTCTGAAGCTTTGGGGCTTTTAGCTAGAGGCTAGAAGCTAGAAGCTGGAAGCTAAGAGGAAAAGAATGGCAGATTTGGTTCAGTATTACGGGACGGGGCGTCGCAAGTCGGCGATCGCGCGCGTCTTTCTGCGTCCCGGCACGGGCGAGTGGAAGGTCAACGGCAAGGCATTCGATGTGTACTTCGTCACCGAGCAGCAGCGCGTGGCAGCCAAGCGCACTCTGGCTCTGGTCGAGCTGGCTTCCAGCTTTGATGTCGTAACCACCGTCAAGAGCGGCGGCGTGGCTGCGCAGGCCGATGCCGTCAAGATGGGCGTTGCCCGCGCACTGGTCCAGTTCAACCCCGAGCTGCGCAAGACGCTCAAGGCCGAAGGCTTGCTGTCCCGCGACTCGCGCATGAAGGAGCGCAAGAAGTACGGTCAGAAGGGCGCTCGCGCAAGGTTCCAGTTCAGTAAGAGATAGCTGCCGGTTGACAGCTAACAGTTCCCGTCTCTTGGTTACTGTTGGCTGTCAACTGTTAGCTGCTTTTCAAATTCCCGCAAAAAGCGGGTTCAATCCGGACCAGGTAACGCCAGTCCGGATGCAATCCACGAAGGAGGCCAATGGCCACGATCACAATGAAGGAGTTGCTCGAAGCTGGAGTTCACTTCGGGCATCAGACCAAGCGCTGGAATCCAAAGATGAAGGAATACATCTTCGGCGAGCGCAACGGGATCTACATCATCGACCTGCAGAAGACGCTCAAGCTCTTCAAGGATGCGTCGAAGTTCGTCACCGAGCTGTGCGCAAGCGGCAAGACGATTCTGTTTGTCGGCACCAAGCGCCAGGCGCAGGACGCCGTGGCCGAGGAAGCCACCCGCGCGGGGATGCCGTACATCAACCAGCGCTGGCTGGGCGGCCTGCTCACCAACTGGGTGACGGTGCAGAAGTCGGTGAAGCGCCTTCAGGAAATCGATGAGATGGCCACCGATGGCCGCTATGAGCTGCTGACCAAGAAGGAAGTCATTCGCCTTGAGCGGGAGCGGAAGCACCTGCAGGCGAACCTGGCCGGCATCAAGACCATGAAGCGCTTGCCAGACGCTCTGTTCATCGTCGACTCGAACAACGAGGCGATTGCCGTCAAGGAAGCCCGCAAGCTGGGCATCCCGGTGGTGGCTGTGGTGGACACGAACTGCGACCCAACCGTGGTCGATTACGTGATTCCAGGCAACGACGATGCGCTGCGCGCCATCCGCCTGTTCACATCGAAGATCGCCGATTCGGCGGCCGAGGGCGTGAACCTGGTAGGCGACAAGGCATTCCAGGAGGAGTTGCCGGCTCCGGTGGCTGAAGAAGCTGCGGCCGTTGAAGCCGCGCCCGCCGAGGAAGTGGACCTGGAAGCTGCCCTGGGCGGCGGCATTCGCAAGGCGCCTGCTGCGGTTGCGGCGCTGGACGAAGCCGACGTGGCAGAGGGCGCTCTTTAATCATTCTGGCGCATTCAAGTGCGCATAATGAGAGAAGCGTGGCCGCCAGAGTGGAGCGCCACGCTTTTCTTATGCTGGATGCCTGCGGTGCGGTTGACTCTGCTCGTGCTCCATTTTTTACTGTCATCCTGAGCCTAGCGGAGTCGAAGGACTTGCGGTTGTTTTTGTCGCAAGGACGGGAGACCACAGGCCCCGGCTGGACGAAGATCGAAGGACAGGAAGCCCCGCAAGGGGCCAGGAAATTCAGGAAAAGAGAGACTGGAACAGTGAGCGAAAAAATTGATGCCAAGTTGGTGAAAGAGCTTCGGGAAAAGTCCGGCGCGCCCATGGGCGATTGCCTGAAGGCGTTGCAGGAAACCAAGGGAAACATCGAGGACGCCTTTGTGGTCCTGCGCAAGCGGGGCATGGCCTCGGCGCAGAAGAAAGCAGCCCGCACCACCAATGAGGGCGCGGTGGGCACCTACATCCACGCCGGTGGCAAGATCGGCGTGCTGCTCGAACTGAACTGCGAGAGCGACTTTGTGGCCCGCACCGAGGACTTCCAGGAGCTGCTCAAGGACATCGCGATGCACATCGCGGCCTCCGATCCGCGCTATGTGAAGCCCGAGGACGTGACCGCGGCCGATCTGGAGCGCGAGAAGGATATATTCCGCTCTCAGGCCGCCGCCACGGGCAAGCCGGCCCCGGTGATCGAAAAGATCGTCGACGGCAAGATGGCCAAATTCTACGAGGAGGTTTGCCTGCTCGAGCAGCCCTTCATCAAGGATCAGGCCGTCAGTATCAAAGAATTGATTGGCCAGAAAGTGGGCAAGCTGGGCGAGAACATCACCGTCCGCCGCTTCGCCCGCTTCAAGGTGGGCGCGCCTGACTGGACCATTGCCACCACCAAGCCCGTGGAAGCCGCAGCCGAGTAACTTCTATCGGCATTCCGGAGATCGGCCAAAGCCCAGAGCGCAAACTCTGGGCTTTGTTATGTGCCCACAGCTCGCGTGGAACACGCACCGGCGTCGCGGCCGGTATGCGATACTCGAAAAGGTATGTATAAACGGATCGTTCTCAAGCTTTCGGGTGAAGTGCTGGCCGGCCCCCGCGGTTTCGGCCTGGACGCCGCCAAAGTCGCCGAAATAACCGGCGAAATTGTCGATGTGCATGCGCTCGGTGTGGAGATTGGCGTCGTCGTGGGCGGCGGCAACTTCTTCCGCGGCATGGCCGAGCAAGCCAAAGAGATGGACCGCGTGAGCGCCGACAACATGGGCATGCTCTCCACCATCATCAACGCCATCGCCATGCAGGACTCTTTGGAGCAGCGCGGCGTTCCCTGCCGGGTGATGAGCGCCGTCTTTATGAACCAGGTGGCCGAGCCCTATATCCGCCGCCGGGCTGTGCGCCACCTCGAAAAAGGCCGCGTCGTGATCTTCGCGGCGGGCATCGGAAACCCTTTCTTCTCCACCGATACAGCGGCCAGCTTGCGCGCCATGGAGATTAAGGCCGAGGTGCTTCTGAAGGCTACCAAGGTGGAAGGCATCTACAATGCCGACCCGGTGCTGGTGAAGGATGCGGTCAAGTACGACGAGATCACTTACATGGATATCCTGAGCCAGGGGCTGAAGGTAATGGACCTGACCGCCGTAAGCCTCTGCAAAGACAACAATATGCCCATGATCGTTTTCAACATGAACCAGCCGGGGAACATCCGGCGGGTGGTCATGGGCGAAAAAGTCGGATCGCTGGTGACGGCGTAAGACAGCTAACAGCTTACAGTTGACCGTTTACAGCTCTCCGTTGCCAGATGTTCTGGCTGCAAGCTGCCGACTGTGGGCTATCATCTGCCCGGAGGCGTCTGACAACCAGTGGAAGCACGCAAGCCAGCACGGTTGAATGCATTAACGGGGCTTCGCTGTTTTGCGGCCATCAATATCGTCCTCTTCCATTTTTCCAACCCCTACTGGTTTGACTTCCGGTACGACTTCCGCCTGCCGGTATTCAACGCGCCGACCCTTCACTTCAAACTTCTTCTGGCCCCCGTGGTCAACGCCGGCTACGTCTCCGTGAGCTACTTTATCCTGCTCTCCGGATTCGTGCTCGGCTACAACTACAACGCGCGGGCGCGGGCCGGGGAACTGGACCGGGTGCGCTTCTGGAAGGCGCGTTTTACGCGCATCTATCCCATCTACCTTCTCAGCCTGCTGCTGGCCCTGGGAACGCTGGGCAGGGAGTACGGAAGCCATACCCACGGCATGTTCTGGGCGGGCGTGGTGCTGACTCCTCTGCTCGTGCAGGGATGGATTCCCGCCATCGCCACGTTCATGAACACGCCAGCCTGGACCATGTCGGCCGAAGCCTTTTACTACGTGATCTTTCCTTGGCTAGCCCGCTGGAAGCGGCCGGAGCGCGTGGGGCCGCATCTTTGGAAGATGGCCGGCATCTGGGTGCTGGGCATGGTTCCGGGCGCTCTCTACATGTTCTTCAGTCCGGACGGCATCGCACACCCAGACCGCTGGAGTTACGGCCCCTGGCTGTGGGCGCTTAAGTATACGCCCTATGCTCATTTGGCCAGTTTCATCTTCGGCGTGATGCTGGCCGAGCTGGACGAGATCATGCCACGCACGGGATGGCTGCGCTTCTGGCTGGCGCTAGGCGGCTTTGCCGGCATCTACGGCCTGCTGATGCTGGGGCCCCTGGTGCCCTACGCCATCATCCACGATGGCCTGCTGATGCCCCTGTTCGCCTGCATCGTGCTGGGGCTGGCCGGGCAGAATCCGCTCTCGCGGGCTCTGGGCGTGCGCCCGCTGGTCTTTGTGGGCGAGGCCAGCTATTGCCTTTACCTGCTGCACTTCAACTTCTGGAACCTGATTCACCACTCGCATGTGCTGGACAAGCTGGGCCTGATGCGGTTTGACCCGTGGCTTAGCTATGTGCTGCTGATTGGGCTGGCGCTGCTGGCGCTGCACTTCATCGAGAAGCCCGCCCAGCGCCAACTGCGGAAGCTGATGAGCGCCAACACCTGACAACGTAGCGCTGGCCTGTGAGAATGCAGTTTGGAGATGCCATCTCCGGATTCTGCAGGAGAACCGGCAAATTCCTTGCCTGTTCCTTCACCAGCAGGCCATGGCCTGCAATTGCCGATTGTCAGCGCTTGTAGCCAATCTTGCGCAGCAGATCATGCCTCCACGCAATGTCATCCTGTCCTTCGACGCCTTTGGGCGGCGCACCGTCTATCACGCCAAGCACTCCCCGCCCCTGCTCGGTGCAGGCAACAATAATCTCTACAGCATTGGCGGTGGCGCAGAAGATCGAACATACCTCAGGTACGTTGCGAATCGCATTCAGCACATTGATGGGATAAGCCGCTGAAAGGACGAGCACAAAGGTATGTCCGCAGGCCAGTGCCTGGGCGTTCTTGATGGCAATCTGCTGAAGTTCCGGATCATTCCCGTCGAATCGGGTCAGGCAAGCTCCGGAGCTTTCGTTGAAGGCCAGCCCAAACTTGGCCTGCGGCGCTGTCGTGGCAACCGCTTCGTACAAATCTTCCACGGTCTTGATGAAGTGTGATTGACCAACGATGATGTTGGCATCGCCCGGAAACTCCATGCGAACCGACTTGATCTCGATCATAGTTACGCCCCTTCCTGTGCCAATAGAATAGTCCCACTCTGCCGGTTGCCCCATCTCTGGTCGGGTGCCGGATCAAGAAGAAAGAAAATTCTGCCTATCACTCTTCGGCAAACCCCACAAAGCTGTGCGGAGCCACTGTGATGGGAAACTCGACCCTCTGCTCGGCCCGCGCACCACTCCTGGTTGCGGCAGCCTTGCCTTCCACCACCTCTCCGGTGGCCAGATTGCGCAGCTTGCTGAAGCTCCCCAGCGTGGAGACGGTCACCTGCGTGGGCACATCCAGGTACGATTCCACCACAAAGGTGTGGTTGTCATACGCAAACAGGCTCACCTTGCTTGGCGCGTCGATCTCCACCGGAAAATCGCGCAGCAGGTATTGCTTGATCGCGGTCAGCACCGGCTGTGGCAGCGCGTAAAGATCGCTGGGATTCTCCGGAATCGTCAGCACGTAAAGTATGCCCTTCGAGTAGCGATCCATGATTACGAGCGGCGCGCCGCGTCCGTTGGCTGTGCCACGCACCACCGGCCAGGCGTCGTTCGTCTGGAAGGCAATCTCAGGCACCAGAATCTCCGCGGTCGCGCCCAGGTTGGCCCCACTGCCCGCCCCGTATGCGCCCCAGTAGTCAGTGACCTTGAGGACATTGCCGGTGTCATGCAACTCGCAGATCTGCTCGATGCCCTTGCCCTGGAGGGCCCGTAGCAGCCCGGAGGTAATGACGACGTTCCCACCCTTCTCCAGATGCGCCTTGATCTTGCTCACTATCGCCGGATCGAACTTGGCGGACTCGGTCAGAAGCACGGTCTTGGCATCAGCCGGAAACGCCGGATGGAGATCGATGGGAATGCCGATCATACCCAGGTAGTTGTGCAGAAAATCCTCGCCTGTCGATTGATAGGGCTTGTAGCTCGCGATGCCTTGGGCCAAGCCGAGCTTACCCACTACGGCATTCACCGTGGATAGGGAGTAGCCCGCCACGGTGGCGTAGTTCGCCGGCGCCTGCAAGGCCGAAGCCGCGTGCCACTTTTCCAGCCCTGCAAGATTGAAACTGGTGTCGAGACTGCTCCAGGCCTTGCGATTCCCAATCTCGGCCGGCTTCAGGAGATCGCTGTACTGGAAAAGCATGATCTGCGGCGCCTTGGCCAGCATGGTGTCCCACAACTGTTCGGCGTAGCGGTCCAGATAGCGGTTGTCGTAGATGTCTACCCAGCCGCCGCCGTTGCGCCCCGGAGCGATGTTGTCGAAGTAGCGGACGATCTGGTAGCTCTCGTACTGCTGCAGGTGCTGGTCGGTCGTGACCGGGTCGCGGGTCTCCGTACCGGTATAGATGCCGTCGAAGATCTTCGGCTCCTGATCCAGATCGTAGCCGTTGGCCTGAAAGTGCTCATACCAGTTGGGAAACTTGATGACGATCTTCACCTTGGGATTGACGGCCCGCGCCGCTCCCACCACCAGCTCGCGCGAAACGCCGTCCATCAGCCGAAGGCGAAATTCGCTCCAACTCGCGTCACCCTTGGCGTCGATGTCCGAGTCGCGCTTGGTGTTGTTGAAGAAGAAGTCGTCGAGGATGATCTCGTCGAAGTGCCGCGCGGTAACCTCGGAGACGTGCTTAACGTAGGAGCGCTGTTTCGGGTCCGTGTAGGAAAACGAGATGAACTGGCCATCCCCTCCCCCCGACTCCGAGCCTGCCATGTCTCCGCCAGCGGCAAACGCAATGCCTCCCGCCACCTGGACTCCGTGCGCGGTGAAGAAGGCCTTCACGGTCTCCAGCAGCGCGTCGTCAGCCAGAAGCCCGCTGCGATAGCTCTCGATGTAGACCTTATCCACCTTGACTTGGCTCGCAATCTGGTCCCAGGACTGCTGCAGCCAAACCGGATCCTTCATCCGTTCGACGACGGCGACGGGAATATAGATGGCAACGCGAAACTGGTCATGAGCCGGGGCCGAAACCGGAGCAGGAGCGGCATTCATCGAGAGGCAGGTGGAGGCAAGAAGTAAGGCAAGCAGCAGGCGAGGCCGTACAAGCACGGTTGAGTCTCCTTGAATTTCGCGGTGCGGGTAAATTGCCCGGACGGATGGGCCGCGCAAGACCGGCATTCTGGGCGTGGAGCTAGTATAAATGCGCTGATATGGAGTGACCCTGTCAACTCCTGCACATCGGTGGGGTTGTTTTTGTCGTTGTTGCTTTTGCCGTTTATCGAGGACAGGGCCAGCAGCAGTCGGGGCAGGTTTGAGCGACGATTGATCAGTC
>Ga0326727_10002349_pt1 | contig 65170 bp, 52 predicted proteins | sample MB2enrmetagenome_FD_207643 | JGI IMG/M metagenome (GOLD analysis project Ga0326727, IMG submission 207643) | Lab enriched peat soil microbial communities from McLean, Ithaca, NY, United States - MB29MY | ecosystem: Environmental > Terrestrial > Soil > Wetlands > Peat | place: USA: New York...
TTGCCGGGCGAAAATCGAAAGTGGACTCAAACCTGGACCCATCGTAAACATCGTCGCGAATGAATTTCTCCAACCGCTGACCGAGTTGCCCCGGATCGCCCAAGCTGCGGGACATCGCCCGGCCAGCCCGTAGGAAAGCCGAAGGAATCCGAAGACGAGGAATAGGACTGCCAAGCGCCTGACAAATAGCCGACACAATCTCTCTCATGGACACAGGCCGCGCCGAGACATTGAATACTTCAATACCAGATACCGAACGCTCCAGCGCACAAAGACAAGCACGTGCGGCATCCTCTTTGTAGATCAGACTTTTCTGATTCTGCCCAGAGCCGGGCCAAATAAAGCGTCCGCGATCTAGCGCGCCGATCAGCTTCGCCACGTTGCCCCGGTCCCCTTCGCCGTAAATCGTGGCGAAACGTAGAATGGTGAGCGAGCCTGGCCCCGTTGCCATTCGCTCGGTGGCGCTGACCTCGCTGCGCCGCTTGCTGATGGCGTAGGGGCCTTGAGGATGGCAGGGTACAGTCTCGTCGCAGATGGCTCCCGGATAATCGCCATAGACCGAAACTGAACTGATCAGAACCACGTGAGGAACACCGCACGCCAAGGCTGCCTCAACAAGGGAGCGCGTTCCCTCTACATTCACGGCGTCAAAGAGAGTGGAGTCCCTGGACCCAGCACCGAAGATATGCGTGAGTCCGGCGGCGTGCACGATCGCCGTTATACCTTCGCAGGCTTTGCAAAGCATCGCGGTATCGCTGATGTCCCCTACCAACGTCTCGACGCCGTCAATCTCGGAGCTCGAGTTTCGGTCGAAGCCGCGAACATGCCAGCCTGCCTCGCGCGCTAAACCGACTATTTCGGAGCCCAGAAACCCGGACGCCCCGGTCACCAACAATTGTCGGGATAAGAAAGTCACTCGGATCTGAGGCCTTCAATCGTATCTTTGTAGACCTGAAGTACATAGCCAAGGGTGTATTTCCTCTCGGCAGCCTGACGGGCGCGCTCGCCCATCGCGCGGAGTTCGTCGGGATCGGCTTTGGCCGCTCGTATGGCCTCTGCAAGAAGATCGGGACGGCCCGGGGGAACCACCCAGCCGATTCGCTCTTCATGGATTACGGCAGCCAGTTCGGAGTCGTCATCGCAGACCGCCAGCATGGGCTTTCCTGACGCCAACACGTTGTAGGTGCGGCTGGGAACCGATATGCCGCTCATGTCACTTGACAGGGTGTTGATCGCGATATCGCAGGCATTCTGAATGTCGCAGCTCTGCTCGCGCGGGAGCGGATCGACGATCGTCATGTTCTCTAGCTTCCGTGCCTGTTTCTCCTTGGCCGCCCAAACCTTCTTTACTCCCCATCCCACCAGGAGAAAATGAATCTCCGGATCAGGCCTGAGCAGTTCGGCTGCATCCAACAGGTCCTCGATGCAGTGTGGACGGCCCATATTGCCGAAAAACTCGACAACGAATTTTTCCTTCAGACGGAGCGTGTCAAGAAGCTGGTTGTTGCCGCGGGGCGCGGGCACTATCATTTCCGAGCTGGCCCAGTTGGTGGCGATCGCCACGCGGTCACGGCGTGAAGGAAGTTTTCCCGCAACCAGGCTTCGCATATCCCGCCCCAAAACCAGGATGCGATCGGTGCTTTGATAGAGCCACACGCTCGCGCGGTTCAGCAGACGCAAAAGAATCGATTGCGGTTTGAGAATGCCCAGCCGGGTGAGTATCTCGGGGTAGACGTCGTGAACCAGCAGAATAAGACGCGCTCCCCTGACCCAGCAGGCCAGAGCCGTAAGGTAAGGCAACAGGGGCGGATTGGTGACCACGATGATAATGTCTCCGCGACGGAACCGAAACAGCGCCGCCAGAAAGATCGAGAGGCTGATCGTGATCAAGTTGATGATCTTGCCGAGAAGCTTATTCTTGTCAAGCGTGGTGGCGCGGCATCGTTGCACATCCACCCGGTTGCACATTTCGCGAGAAGGGGCACGAACGCCTCTCGCCCAATAACTTGGCTGGCCACAGAGGACTGAAACATCGTAGTCGCCGACAAGACCTTCGGCGATGCCCGTCAGGAAATATCCGGTCGAGGTCAGTTCCGGGTAATACAATTCGGAAATCACCCAAACGCGCTGCTTTTTCGACACAGTTTGCAAAGTCTCTATCTCAATGGCGAAAAGCAAATAACTTGCTGTTGCTGGCGCGATTGCGCTTTCCTGTACAGTCTGCTGGAAAGACCCCACGGACAGCCTTCAGGCTTTATCCCTTGCGCCACACCACGCGGTTCACGTAGTGCGTATAGCTATGAATGATCCGCACCACCTTCTCCGAGACGTTGGGTACATTGTAGTCGCCAACGATCCGCAAAACGCGTTGCTCGCCTACCGGCTGACTCTCCAGGATCTTCAATCCGTCCAGCACGCGCTCCGGTTCAAGGCCTGTCATGATCACCGCGCCCTCCTCCATACCCTCGGGCCGTTCGTGGGCCTCACGGATATTCAGGGCGTGGAAGTTGAGGATCGAAGATTCTTCTGTGATCGTGCCGCTATCCGATAGCGTTGCCCGAGCCTTCATCATGAGGTGAACGTAGTCGGACAGGCCCATTGCCTTCACCAGTCGGATTCTTTCCGAGAAACTCACGCCCTCCGCATCTATCCTTTTTTGCGTCCGGGGATGCACGGAGATAATTACCGGCAGTTGATATTGCGAAGCTACGCTCTCCATTACTTTTACCAAGTTTCCGAACTGCCGCGGAGAGTCGATGTTCTCCTCCCGATGGGCACTGACCATGAAATAGCGATCTTCGGTCAAGCCGAGCCGCGCCAAGATGTCGGAGCGGTCAATCTTCTGACGATAGTAGGTCAAGACCTCGTACATGGGGCTGCCGGTCTTGATGACCCGGTCCGGAGCGATGCCCTCACGCAGCAGGTATTCGCGGGAAATGTCGCTGTAGGGCAGATTGATGTCGCTGATATGGTCGACGATCCTGCGGTTGATCTCCTCCGGCACCCGCTCGTCGAAGCAGCGATTTCCGGCTTCCATGTGGAACACTGGGATTTTCATTCGCTTGGCCGCCAGTGCAGCTAGGCAACTGTTCGTGTCGCCCAGAATCAGCACTGCATCCGGGTGTATCTCAGCGAGTGCATCGCTTGCTTTGGAAATAACCAGCCCAATTGTGTCAGCCGCGTTCTTACCGGCAGCTTGCAGAAAGTGATCGGGCCGGCGGATTTCCAGGTCGTCAAAGAATACCTGGTTTAGTTCATAGTCGTAGTTCTGACCCGCGTGAATCAGAACGTGATCCGTATAACGGTCCAATGCTGCGATAACACGCGACAACCGAATGATCTCCGGGCGCGTGCCCAGAATGGTCGCTACCTTCATGTTTGCTCCAGCGTCTTGCACTTGCTTTGTGTCTCACAATCGACGGGGAGATAATAAGTGTCCGGGCGATCCAAATCGAACATTTCGCTCGACCAGAACAGGGTCACCATTTCTCCCAGGCCCACGTTGGTGATCGAGTGCGTAAATCCGGGCGGAATGTCTATCACCTGGTATGCACTACCGGTCACCGAATACTCTTCGACCGGCCCGCCTTCAACGGCTCTCATCCGGATCAGGCCTGCTCCTTCCACTACGAAGAACTTCTCAGCCTTGGTGTGGTGATAGTGGTTTCCCCGCGTCACTCCTGGCTTGGTTCTTGATACAAATATCTGCCCAAGGTGACTCTGCTTGATGAATTCCGCCAAGCTACCTCGGACGTCAGACTTGATCTCCAGGTTGTGTTGTCGCTCAGCAGGCGGGACATACGATAGATAGGTTGCATACAGCGCCCGATTGAACCATTCCGCAAAGTTAGGCAGTATCAGCGAACTTCTCATCTCATGGAACGCCTGGATTCTGCCTGCCAGGTCGCCGAGCTGAATCTTGCACGTGGGAATCTCCCCCCCCGGTTCGCTCGCGCCCTGAGGGCCATCGATTTCCGCCAGGAATGCCGCAACAACGTCGTCCACATAGCTCAGTTCCACCTCGCGCGCCGGATCCGAAACGGCAATTGGCAGATGGTTCGCAATGTTGTGGCAGAAGGTTGCCGTGACCGAGTTATAGTTCGGGCGGCACCACTTCCCGAAAAGGTTTTTCAGGCGGTATATCCGTACACAAGCTCCGGTATCTGAGGAGAATTGCCGCAGAATATTCTCGGCCTTCGCCTTGCTCGCTCCGTAGGGATTGTCCAATTCGGCCTGGACTGAAGAACTGAAAACGATCTTCGGAGAACGACCGCTTTCCAGCAGGAAATGGCACACTCGCTCGGTGAGCCCCGCATTTCCTCTCTCGAAGTCAATCGGATCTTGCGGCCGGTTGACGCCAGCCAGATGAAAGATGACATCGGCGTCGAGCACCCAGCTCCTCAAATCCTCGACTGAATTCTCTTGATCGAAAATCCTCGTCTCGCAATCCTCGCGTTCAAGCAGACGAACTGCCAAGTTGCGGCCTAAGAACCCCCGTCCGCCGGTGATGAGAATTCTCGTCAAGCCAGCACCGCCTTGCCCTTAAGGGCATCCTGCACGCACTGTAATTTCAGCAACATGTTCATCATTCCATCCACGTCCAGCAGTACCGCGTTGTGCGAGTTGTAATCAATAGCCTCGGAAACCTCTGCTTTTCCACTGCTGAAAAAGCTGGAATAGTTCAAATCACGCACGTCAGCCGGCACCCGGTAGTAATCCCCAAGGTCCTCCGCATGGGCCATTTCTTCCCGGTTCAATAGGGTTTCATAGAGCTTCTCGCCATGCCGCGTGCCTATAATCCGAATCTCATTTTGCACGTTGAAAAGCATCATCATGGCCTTCGCCAGAGTACCGATTGTCGCCGATGGAGCCTTTTGTACAAAGATATCTCCCGACACACCATGCTTAAAAGCATAAAGCACCAGCTCCACTGCCCCCTCGACGGTCATCATGAAGCGGGTCATATTTGGGTCGGTCACGGTGAGCGGTTCGCCAGTTAGAATTTGATTCAAGAACAGCGGAATCACCGACCCTCGGGACGCCATCACGTTCCCATACCGCGTCCCGCAGAAAACCGTAGAACTGTCGCTGTACATCCGCGCCTTCGCCACCATGCACTTTTCCATCAGTGCCTTCGACATTCCCATCGCATTTATCGGATACACAGCCTTGTCCGTACTCAACACGATCACCTTGCCTACATTGCAGGCCAACGCTGCCTTCATCACGTTCTCCGCGCCTACTGTGTTCGTTTGTACCGCCTCGATGGGGAAGAATTCGCACGAGGGAACCTGTTTCAGCGCTGCGGCATGGAAGACAAAGTCCACTCCGCGCATGGACTGATAGACGCTGTCGTAGTTGCGCACGTCACCGATATAGAACTTGACAGCTGCGCTCTTCAGCCGCCCCCGCATATCATCCTGCTTCTTCTCATCCCGGCTGAAAATCCTGATCTCACCAAAGCCAACCTTGCAAGCCATGTCCACGAGGGCGTTGCCGAAAGTGCCCGTGCCGCCTGTAATCAAAAGTGTCTTCTCAGCAAAAATGTGTAAGCCCACTTTCTCAACCTCACTTTCCTCGACGCCCGTTTGCCGTGTCGCCTTCGCCAATACAATCCCTTTGGGTTTTCAACTACTCAAGTAAGGATTATCCCTCGGACGAGCAATGTCAGTAGTAATTCTGTCCCACGAATCCAGATTGACGCCACAGGGTGATAACAGTGTTACATCACGATTGTCGTTCGAGCCTCACAACGGTAACCCGCGACTAATCCTCCGCTGTTCGTAGATCTTACAGACGGTCATAAACTCATAAAACATGCACAATACGCAATATACAAATCCAGGTACACCTTCTGTGAACCCCATTCTACAAATGTACATATAGACGAAGTGTACAATAGGGCGAATTGGCCACAATCGAGCGGCGACTCGTCTCAGCCGAAGCTTCCTCGTTGTGCCTAGATCGCCACTGTCCCCTGATTGGAGAAATGCATGAATTCGCGCACCGTCCCACGTTGAGTATCTATTGTGACGCTCTATCCATGCAGAGACGCCTTTTGAAAAGCCATAATGGTTGTATGGTTCGAGTATTTTACCCACTCGCAGGTTGCTGCGAAAGTGTTCCCATACCCCCCCCTCGAAAGGCGCATCGATGTTCTTCACTAGCCGACCATGCCAATTGGGGTACCCTTGTGTCCGTTTCAACCAGCGGCCCCAGAACAAGAACTTCGGAGTGAGTTCAAACGCATCGTACTTGTCTCCGCAGCTACATGCCCTTTCGACCGCCCTTACACCTTCGACGGTCAACTCCTCGTCTGCATCCAAGAACAGTATCCACTCGGAATCGATATTGCATGATGCTAACGCCCAGTTTCTCTGTTCAGCAATATCGAATGGGCCATTCTGCTCATGAACAAACACAGTTGCTCCACAGTGTTTCGCCACTTCAACTGTGGCATCCGTACTTCCAGAATCTACCACGACTGCGCCCGACCAGGGAACTGAAGCCAAGCACCTGGAAAGATTCGCCTGCTCATTCTTCGTGAGAACTATGGTTGTGATCGCAACTCGCTCCATACGAAACCCCTCAATGCCTCCGTTGTGCTATGAACGGCTTCGCGCAATTACACGACTATTAAACTCCATCATCTTGTGGGCACTGTCGCTGACCGAAAGCCGACGCTCCAGCTCATCCCGGTCATCCATGCTCGTTTTCAAGTCATCTCCTCTAGATAGTGCGCGTTCCAACACCTCGCTCCACAACCCTATATCTCTCTTCCTCACTACCACGCCCTTAATGCCCGCGAGGTACTCAAGGATAGCTACTTGATCACTTATAAACACAGGGCAGCCACATGAAAGTGCCTCCAAGACTACATTCCCGAAATTCTCGTGGTAACTCGGCAAGACAAATAGGTCGCCCGCGGAGTATATCGCCGACAATCTGCTCTCTGAAACCGTAGAGTGAAAGGAGATTTGATCGGTCAATCCAAGATCGCTCGCTTGGCGGACAAGATTCGCTTTGGTTCCATCTCCGTCATCGCCGACAAATGCCAGGTGCCAGTCTCGGCCACGCAAAGGCGCAAGCGCTCGAACGACCAGCTCGAGTCCCTTCTTGAAGTGCAGACGCCCAACGCTGAGATACAAATAGGTGTCTTTTGGAATCCCAATGTCTGCACGCCACCTTCTCCCTCCTTCGGCGTCTCTAGCCCATTGGGCGAAATTCACTCCATTGGGAATAGCGCAGAGTTCCTGTCCGCGCCTCGCAAAGCGCGAAGACCCAGCCATTTCCATTTTGCTCGTATACGAGATTCCAGCTGCAAGACGCACGTTCTGTCGTTCAAAAAACAGATAATAGAGAAGCTTCTTCCAACGCTTCTGTCGTCTTGGCCACACATCGAGCGAACCATGTGTCTGCAGAACATACGGACATCCGGCCTCGACTGCTGCACGCCGCACTCCTAAGCTCAGCGGCTGCCACACAGCTGCCAAGTGCATCAGATCAAAGTCACGAATGCTTTCTCTGGTCTTTCTAGTTAATGCCCTCGATAATATAGGCCGTTTGCAGTCACACTTGAAATAGTGAACCTTTACGCCGTCGATCACATGGAAGCCGGTCTGGGCCCCCTCGTCGTCAACCGGCAGACCAGCATCGGTCGTATACACAGTGACGTCGTCGCCCTGGGACACCATTTCCTGAAGTAAGCTGTGCGAAGCAGTAACGACACCGCCGTATTCCCATGCCGGCACATACGCAGGAGTTACAAAGAGTATCCTCACTTCAGCCCTTCCTTCATCTGGAGTGAAAAGTTGCGCCTCTGGCGAACAGGGTGCTCCAGGGCATTCGCAAACCCGGCGACAATGCGAGCCAGCCGATTCCAGCAAACAGCCCGGCGCGGCCCCAATCGTAAACAAATAGCTTGCCGAAATCGCGAAACTAAGCGCAAGGAGACCTGTCCCGCTTGCCAACCGTCGCCTCTATGAACTCACCCAGCACCCGCTCGCGGCTGTAATCGCGATGAACTTGCTCGTGCAGTTGTGCCGGAGCGTGTTCCGGCAGCTTGCCTGCCAGGTATTGGCGAAGTAGGTCAGCGATGTCCCCGAACTCCGCCGATCGAGCCAGCCAGGACGAATCGAACTTACGAATTATCTCCGGAATGGCTCCCACCGGTGTCGCCAATACCGGACGCCCCGACGACAATGCCTCCAGGGCAATCAACCCGAAACACTCCAGTTCCGCGGTCGGCAGCACAAACGCGTCGCACGCCGCATAGGTCCGCGGAAGTTCCTTATCTTCTATGCGCCCAAGAAAAGTCACCGATTCGCTCAGCCCGAGCGCCCTTGCCTGCTCCTCCAACCTGGCTAGCAGCGATCCGCTTCCCCCAATCATCAGGTGAAACTTAAGTCCCTCTCCAAGCAGACTATGGCTTGCGTCAAGCAACCTGTCCAACCCCATTCGTGACTCCAATCGCCGCAAGGTAAACAGGATTGGAATATCCGTCGGCCATCCCAGCTGCGCTTTTGCGCGCCCTCGATCCTCCACCGGCACAAAACGCGAGGTGTCAACCCAGCCCGGTATCAGCCGCAACCGCTCAGCAATTCCCTTCCCATGAATTCTGCCAATGCAGTCCACTGTGTATTGCGACATCGCCGTAATCACGTCCGACCGGCGCAGGCACTCCGCCTCTATCCGATTGATTATCGCCAGCCCGATTGGAGAGGTCGACCTTCGCAGGAAACTCGAGTTTCTCCACACGATGGCCGATTCCATTCTGGCTGGGGAATGAATGGTGTAGCAGGAATGGACTGAGTCGCCATACAGTTTTAGTGCCGCCAGGTAGGCCAGCTGCATGTGTCCATGAATTGCGTCCACTTGCGGCAGATGGTGCGCAAGCACAGCGGCAGCGGCCTTCTGATGGGCAAACCGACGGGCGGGATTCCAAGGCGCAACCTTCGCCGGAACATACCGTAGAAGATGCATCCCATCTTTCTGCTCATATTCGGGTAATGAAGACTCTCCCTGCGCCAGCACCCAAACATCTTCCCCGCGGCGCGCGAGTTCAACCGCTTCATCAAACGCTATCTTCTGCGCACCGCCGGGGTTATCGTCGTAATGCCCTCCTGCAGCGATCAGAACTCTCATAGCGCCCCTATTGGACTCGGACATTTTGCAACGCGCAGGGAGAGAATTGACCGGCCATAAATAACGTATGACATAAGCATAAACACGACACCAAACTGAACCGCCCCCTGCAAATACCCTACAACGTCCGCTTCAAGATTGATCAATATCGCCAGCATTGAAATGTAAACGAATAGGCGTCTTTCCGAAATAGCTTTATTGGCAACCCAGTTCATATACATCTGTAAACAGATCCCGTAAAGAAACATCCCAACTACGACTCCGGAAGTTCCATACATCGAATCGAGGTCTCCGATTGGTGTAAGGGCTGACGATGAGTTAGCCGGGCGGCCCTTTGCTGCTGTAAGCCGGAGACCCTTGTTGAAAACCGGCTTATCCTTCCATAAGACTCTAGGCACCAGCGGATACAGCGGCGCCAACCATATGTTTTCATCGCCTTTCAACAGTGAAGGGTCAGGAAGGGAGATTATGTCGCGGACGTAGGTGAGATACGAAAAGCGACTCGTTGTATCATCGAAGCCCTGGCTAACTACTTTACTCCTTGTGAAAGGGGAAGCAACCACGTCATCAAGTGATTTCTCAAGGACCGCTTCCAGCCCCTCTATGGTATTGACTTGGGCACCATATCCCTTGCTAAGATTATATCGGTATGCATTCGAGAACGGATAGATCAGGACCGGCAGCAGGAAGAACAAATATGCGATTCGATGGATTCTTCTATTCGTAATCCCGTATATGAACATAAGGCTGAGAAGCGGATGCAGGATTTCACCCTTCATCCCCGAAATCACGCCGAAACCAATCGAGAATACAACTGAGAGCCAGAAGACAATCTTCATGAACGGCCCAGCGGATCTCTTTCCAAGCACCTCTATAGCCGAAACTATCAGCGCTGCGTCCAGCAGGTTTCCTAAGAAGGCCAGCCACTGTATGAACCATAAAGAAGATTCCCGCAACTCTGGATCGGCGATGTAGGAAAACAGGCCGGTTCTCCACATCACCAGTTTTGCGCCCACGCCGAGCACGAGCATCATCCCGCTCATGAATGCGACACGGCTGGACGTTCTCCGCGCGCGAGGAACAAATTGCATTCTCATTTCTTTCTTAACGGCGAGACTGCCAATCCAGAAAGCGGTTAACCCGATCAAAGTCAGAAACATCGCGTGGACATACAAGGAGTCCACCAAGTCATAGCCCGCGGCAAACCGCCAGGCTGGCATGGCGATAAACGTCACCAGAGCATAAAGCGTCAAGAGGACCGGAACGCTGCACCATGCCAGCCCGCTTAGACCGTACAAGCTCAAGTACCCTATTGCCAGCAGGACGAAACAGCCCATCATTGCGTCGATTGCGACCAGCTGTGATCCGCCGCCGCCAAAGAGAATAGAGACGCTACATATACCCCAGGGCACACCAACACCCAGCAGAGCGATGAGAACCCTTCCAGAAGTTCCCTTCCTTTTTGAGCCAGGCACAATTGACTTTCGAATCTCTGCTCTCATTGTTCCCTTGAGTCGCTCGCCCGATCTAGACACAGCAGCTTAGGTAAGAGTTTCCCCAAAAGAAATCGAGACTTTCACTGCAGGCTCCTAAGGCCGACAGACTGTTCGTGCTCATTTGTCTGGCGCGTCAGCAACCGGGGAACTCGCGCCCGGCTGGGGTAGGAGGCTAGCGCCTCGGGTCTTCCATCTGTACGCAGCATCGATCATACGCTCGAGGAGCACGCTTCGCCGCATAAGGGCCGCTAGCACCCCCAGTAATAAGCCTTCTGCCCTCTTGCGAAAATGTGTTCTTAGTATCGAGGCGGCCGACTTCGCCTCCTCGTAGTCGTGAATCCTCAAGGCGCGCCTGCAAGCAGTGTATATCAGGCGTGAGATTCGCTGGTGGAGCAGGGATGCGAGGACTGTGGCTGAGCCTTGTGGAATTCTTGAAGATTCTAAGAAGGTCCGCGCGGCATCCATGTGGGATGGCCAGACCGCTCCCAGTGACAACTGCCCAGAGGCGGAGCCTGGGTGGCTTCGGAATACGGCCACATCACGAGGGAAAACCGCATACTCCAGGTGGCTCGCCCTTAGCAAGAACCCGAAATCGATGCCGTCTGCCTCGGTAACATACATGCCTATGTCTTGGAGAGCCTCAGTTCTGAATAGTATTCCTATCCACGGCGGAAAACCATTCTTCAAGAGGGCGAGCATGCCATCTGGCTGTGAGTAGATTCCCGGTTGGTAGAGCGCCGCATTGGTAGCAGCCATAGTGCCGCTAGAATCGTAAACGGTGCGGCCAAACACAAATTGCGATGCGGGAAACTCCTCGAAGGCTGCCAAGGCGGAGCTGCAAAAGGATGGCAGCAGCCAATCGTCGTCAGCAAGAAAAGAGAAGAACGGAGTGTCAACCTCCTTCAGCGCGTAACTGTAGTTCGCCGCGGCGCCAATGTTTTCCGGGTGACAGTGGTACGAGATTCGATCGTCTTGCCTAATATAGTTGGCGACCACGTCGCGCGTTTCATCGTTGGAACAATTGTCGTAGATATTGAGCGCGATGTGAGGGAAGTCCTGATTAAGCACGCTTTCGATAGCCTTGGGAAGCATCTCAGGCCGACGGAACGTAGGAAGTACTATTGTGATCAGTGCGTCCGCGGACATCCCCTACCTCGAGTTTGTGCATTACAGAACATTGGACGATCCGAGCCTCAGAGTATACCTGGGGAGGCTCCTGAGCTAGACACTGTAGCCCCAAGCTGTAGGTTTGTCGACTCCGCCAAGCGGCTCCTGTGCGTGCACGTCTGTTCGGGAACAGGGAAACGAGCGATAGGACTCAGCTCCCGGCGGGCGATATGTCGCCATCGAATCCCTGACGCGCGATCGCAATAAAAGCATCAACATCATTGTAGAACAGCTCGATCTTGTTTATGATGCGTTCTTCCGGCCAATCCCACCAGCGAATTCTGAGGAGCTCATCGATTTGGGAATCAGAGAAGCGCCGCTTTATCATCTGCGCTGGAACGCCACCCACCACTGTGTAGGGTTCCACATCCCTGGTAACTACTGATCCGGCGGCTACGACAGCGCCGTCACCGATACGGACGTTTGCCAGAATAAGACTACGTCGGCCTATCCATACGTCGTTCCCTACCACAATTGGGCCTCGATATACGGCATCGGCATTTGTGGGTGTGTGTAAGAGCAAGTGGCGGAGTGGAAATGTACTCACTCGCGTCAAAGCATGATCGCCGAAAATGAACTCCACGTCCGCCGCGATACTGCAGTACTTTCCGATTGTGACCCGTTCTTTGCCCGTTGGCAGATAGAACGTCCTGTCATGAAAGCCGTATGTATGGCAACCGACCGAAACGTTCGGTGGTGTCCTCGAGGAATACGCCAAGCAGAAGTCAATCCAACTGATCATCTTCCTGAAGATGTCCCCAAGAAGGCAAAGAATCGGCCTCACGAGTCGCTTTGGCAGGGTCCGTCGTTTCTCCGATATTGAGTGCGAACCCGACATATTGATGATGGACTTTAAGGGCCTTAAGCTGTTGGCTTCCGAGAGGCTGGTTGCATAGACGATTGTCGGGTATTATTCGTGATCGGACGCTTCCGGCAGGGACGGCTGCAAAGTCCAGCGACGCCAGCGCACATACTGGATGAGCTGATGACGCACCATGGGGGCGGCTGCGGCCGCTGCAATCAAGACGCACACGGAAGTAGTCAGCAGTACGCTGAACTCGCCCAGCTTGCCAAGATCGTGGGGCATCACCCAGCGGCACAACAAGGCGGCAGCCGCGGCGGCGGCCAAGGGAACGGCTACGTCCCGGCCGCACCAGCTCCACTTGTCGGTGGGAAGCAACCGCCGATGCATCAAGGGAATTTCAAACATCAGGACGCCCGCATTCAGCGCCACCCATACCCTTGCGGCGCCGATGGCGCCGTATGCCGAAACGGACAGTAGTATTGCGGGAACCAAGAGACTGACCGCAACGATGTTGACCTTGACTGTCAGTGAGGTCCAGCCATTGGCGAGTTGCATCTGATAGGGAATACACATCAGCCCGTTGAACAGTGTCCCCAAAGCCAAAACAGCCATCAACGAAGCCACCTCTTGGGCCAGCAGCGGGTTTCCTGTCCACAGCCTCAGGACTCTGTAACCAAACATCACAAGCACCATGGCAGCCGAACCCAGCAAAACCGTCACCCACTGTGCGCCCTGGTGATAAACTGACCGCAAAGTGCCCTCGTCACCCTTCGTCACCAACTCCGTAAAGCGAGGATAAAGCGCTGTAGCAATCGGATACGTCATCATGAGCAGTCCGTTTGTCACTACCCCCGCCAGGACATAGTAACCAAAAGCTTCCAAGGTCAGAAGGCGCGAGAGCAAGATCTTATCGACCTGGGTCAGCAGCAGTGACAGCAAAGTGATCACCACCATGCCTGCCGCGAAACGCCAGATATTCATCAGGGCCGGCCCGGAGAAGCGGGCGGGCCGTGGAGCGGACGGCAACGCACGGTACACGATGCCGGCAAGCAGTACAACGCTCATGACCGAGATCATCCCTTGCCAGAGGAAGAACGCTCCAATGGTGGGAGAGACCCAGGCCAGTAGCGCGACCGCTCCCAAACCACTCATCGTGGATGTGATGACGATTACGATGTTTTGCTGTACCTGGCGTTGCAGGCCGATGCTGCTGCTTACGTAGATATCTTGCACAAACCGTAGGGCGGTGACCAGGCCCATTACGGCAAACGCATGACCTACGACCTGCGGCGACAGGTGCTTTGCTTTTACCCAGTGGGTGGCCAGCCATTCCGATGCGGCCCAGATGCCAAGAGCGATCGATCCGGCAATGGCAATTCCGATCAGTTCGATACTCCGCAGCAGATCACGGATCGACTGGGCGCTGTGTGCGCCTGCGGTAAAGCGTGCCATTTCCCGGGCCAAGGCTGGCTTCATGCCCATATCGAGCAGCGCCAGCCAAACTTGCAACATGGCGAAAATGCCGATCAGGCCATAGGACTCGATCCCGAGGTACTTGATGTACAGCGGGACAAAGGCAACGCTCATCAGCGCTTGCCAGCCTTGCCCAAAGTAGTTGGCAATGACGTTTTTCTTCAGGGACCCCATATACACCGCGGTGACTTAGAGTCGGTTTGGGTAATGCTATACGCGTCTCTGGTCATCGCGTCTCCAAACATCGATTCAGCTTATTCTGATCGCCCCAAAAGGCCATTGGCTCATACTCGGGGTAGGGATAGTGACCGAGATTAAGGTCTATCGGCCAACGGTTTTCTTTGATCCAACCTTCAACCAACTTGCGAACCGAGATGGGCTTTCCCGAACAGACGTTCACAACCCCGTTGTCGCGCCCGGTCATCGCCAACGAAGCAAGGTATTTCGCGGCCTCGGAAATGGGGAGGTAGTCGCGCAACTGCTCGCCGCCCGACATCTTGAATGCGCGGTCTCCCCGCTCCACCGCTCTCTTGAGCTGCGGCAGCAGTGAGTTCTCAGCCTGTCCCTCTCCATAGAGGTAGAAGAGCCGCGTCCAAGTCAGATTGAACGGTCTTACCTGTTGCAGATATTCGAGCTGGCGTCGAAGCGCATCTTTGGCAAAACCGTAGGGGTTGTTTGGCCTCGCCTCCATATATTCACTGAGCGGCCCTGACTGCATGCCATATTCAAAGCATGTGCCTGTCACAAGCAGGTTCTTGAGCCCGGATTCGACCAGCGCCTTGAGAAAGCGATATTGGGCCGGCAATTCCTCCTCAAAATGATGCAGGGACTTGTAGTTCGGCAGCCCGCCCCACGCCAGATGGATGAGCACATCAGGCTGACCCATCAAATCGAATGCCTCTGCGGGTGCATCCTTCATGTCAATGGGAACAACGGTATGCTCTGCGAACGCGGGTGGAATCTCTATGGAGGGCAGGCAGATCAGGGTAGGGGATATCGAGTGTCGTTCAAGTTCTGCAACGACGTGCCGCCCAACAAAGCCGGTTGCACCTGTCACTGCGACCTTCATGGCGTGAGCTCCAAATGTGGAACCGCCGTGACAAGCCGCCCACCCCAAGCCTTGATGTACTCAAGTTGGTGCATAACTTCCGCCTTCAGATTCCAGGGCAAAATGACGACGTAGTCTGGCTTGGAGTTCTTGAGTTGGAGCTCATCGGTGATGGGAATGCGGCTGCCGGGCATGTACTTGCCCTGCTTTGCCGGATTGCGATCCGCTACGAACGCAATCAGATCGGGCCGTATCCCGGCGTAGTTCATTAAGGTGTTGCCCTTGGCCGCGGCCCCATAGGCGGCGACAGACCGGCCTTGGCGCTTGGCATCCAACAGAAAAGTAAGGAAGTCGTTCTTGACCTTGTCGGTCTTAGCTTGGAAACCGGCGTAGTAGCGGGCCGTGGTCATACCAGCCTGGCATTCGCAATCCAGGAGTTCGTCCACCTTGGCGCCGCGCGAGCGTTGGCCGGTGTCGGTGCGCTGGGCAAACACGCGGACGCTACCGCCGTGTGTAGGGTGTTCTTCGACATCGAATACCGTGAGCCCGTTGGCGGCGAAGATTCGGTCGACCGTCGTGAGCGACAGATAGGAAAAATGCTCGTGGTAAATGGTATCAAACTGGCTGTCGGCTATGAGCTTGAGTAGGTGCGGAAATTCGAATGTCGCAACGCCCCGAGGTTTCAACAGCACGGCAAAACCCGCTACAAAATCATTGATATCCGGCACATGGGCCAGTACGTTGTTCGCTGTTGTCAAATCAGCCTGTTTGCGCTGAGCGGCCAGTTCCCGGGCCAAACGCACTCCGAAGAAGTCTTCCACAATCGGGATGCCCTTGGAGCGGGCGGCGGCGGCGGTGCTGGCGGTGGGCTCTACGCCGGTGCAGGGGATGTTACGGGACCGGACATATTGCAGCAGATAGCCGTCGTTGGCTGCAACCTCTACTACATGGCTGCCCGCATCTAACCCCAATCGTGCCACCATATCAGCAACATAACGTTCGCAGTGCACAAGCCAACTGCTGGAGAACCCGCTAAAGTAGGCATAATCGGAGCCAAATAGTTCCTGCGCCTGGGCAAAATCCTCCGTCTGCGCCAACCAACAGCTTTCACAAACAAGCACGCGCAGGGGAAACCACTTTTCGGGCGCCTTGAGAGATTGCGCTGTCAAATATGCGTTGGAAGGCGGGGCGCTGCCCAGATCCACCAGTGGCAGCTCAAGTTTAGTTCCGCAGTGCCGGCACTTCATATTTTCACTCCGGCAAAGTCTTCTGTCACCAACGGGTGGCCTGCGTCACGGGACGACAGTTCTATCACTGCCTCGGGCCATTGAATATTGAGCCTCGGATCTTCCACGTTCAAACCGCCCTCGGCGCCGGGCTGATAGGCGGCAGTGTGAAAATAGAGCAATTCGCAGTTTTCAATCAGGGTCTGGAAACCATGGGCGAAGCCCTCCGGTATCAGCAGAGTTCTGTGGTTGTTGGCGCTTAGAATCTCCGCGTGCCAATGCAGAAATGTTGGGGAGCCTTGGCGCAGATCCACGGCAACATCGAACACTTCGCCGCGCAGGCAACTCACGATCTTGGTATCGGCATCGGGCGGATACTGAAAGTGCAGACCGCGCACCGTACCGCGTTTAGACGTCAGGGTGTGGTTGATCTGCACAATGCATCTGCCGGGGATCAGCGGCTGCAGTTCTCCCCCGCAGAACATCCGCTCAAGGTAGCCGCGATGGTCGCCGATCGGATTGCGTTGAATAAGCTTCAGCCCTTGCAGTGGTGTGTCCAGGATGTCGAAACAGGAGTTCATGATTGACCTGCCGCTTCGTAGATGCGGATTTGGTCGAGGCTGATGGCGGCCATGTCAGCACCACGAGTCCAAGCCCGATACCAAGCAACGGTCTGCGCTAGCGCCTGATCCAGCGGCCAACGCGGTTTCCATCCGAGCTCGGTGCGGGCGAGCGAGCTGTTAAGGCGGAGCGAGCCGGCTTCGTGTCGGTTCTCGGTTGACGACGCGCATGCAACGCGCGCGCCCTCGCCCCAGAGCCGCGCTGTGATCTCGGCAATCTCACCGACGGTGGCATCACCGCTGGCGTCTGGTCCGAAATTCCAAGCCTTGGCAAATTTAACGCCATCCGGGGCAAAAAGGCGCTGGGCGAGTTGCAGATAGCCGGTTAGCGGCTCCAAAACATGCTGCCAGGGCCGCACAGCCCGAGGGAAGCGGAGGAGCACACATTCACCCTTAACGAAGGCTCTTACGCAGTCCGGGATCAGCCGGTCGGAAGCCCAATCACCGCCTCCGATAACATTGCCCGCCCGGACAGTCGCCACGCTGGCTGGGTGTCCGTTTTGTCCCGGGAAAAAGCTCGCACGATAACTGGCCGCGACAATCTCGGCCCCCGCTTTGCTAGCGCTGTAGGGATCGTGGCCGCCAAGCGGATCGATCTCGCGATGAGGATACGCCCCTGCACAGTTTTCATACACTTTGTCGGTGGTGATGAGGACCAGTGCGCGTACCGTGTGGACGTCGCGCACCGCCTCCAGCAGATTCGCCGTTCCCATGACATTGGTGGCCAGAGTACCCAGCGGGTCGCGATAGCTCTCCAGCACCAAGGGTTGAGCAGCAAGATGGAAGACGATCTCCGGCTCGGCATTCTTGAGCGCCACTTTCAGCCGCGCAAGATCGGCCAGATCGGCGCGTGTATCCGTCGCGATCGCTGTGCCAATACCGGCGGATTCAAACAGACTGGGCTCGGTCGGCGGATTGAGTGCATAGCCATGCACCGTGGCGCCGAGCCGATGCAGCCAAAGCGCCAGCCAGCCACCCTTGAAGCCGGTGTGGCCAGTGACGAAGACACGCTTGCCGGCATAAAATCCGCCGAAAACGGAATGGGGCGCAATAGTGCTCACCAAATCCTCCAAGGCGCCACGCCGGAGGCCCAAAGCTCTTCTAATTGATTCTTGTCGCGCAAAGTGTCCATGGGCCGCCAAAAACCGTGATGTTCGAATGCCATGAGTTCGCCTTGCTCGGCCAGTTTCCTCACCGGCCCGCCTTCCCAACTTGAGTCGTCGCCCTCAATCAGTGCAAGACACTTGGGAGAAAGCACAAAAAAGCCCCCATTGATCAGCCCACCATCGCCGACGGGCTTCTCGATGAACTTGGTCACCCTGTCGCCTGTGATCTGCAAGGCGCCGTAGCGGCCAGGGGGTTGAACGGCCGCAATAGTAGCCAGCTTCCCGTGCTCGCGATGGAAGGCAATTTCCTCGGTTATATTGATGTCGGCAACCCCATCGCCATAGGTGAAACAAAAACTCTGTTCGTCGCGAACGTAGGGCGCTATGCGCTTGAGACGACCGCCGGTCATCGTGGCGTCCCCGGTATCGACCAGCGTCACCTTCCAAGGCTCGGCGTGCCGCTCTAAAACGTGCATTGAATTGTTGGCGATGTCGAAGGTGACATCCGACATGTGCAGAAAGTAGTTGGCGAAGTACTCCTTGATGACATAACCTTTGTAGCCGCAGCAGATAATAAACTCGTTTACTTCATGGAAGGAGTAGAGCTTCATGATATGCCAGAGAATCGGTTTACCGCCAATTTCGATCATGGGCTTCGGCTTCACGTTTGTTTCCTCAGAAATGCGGGTTCCGAAACCACCGGCGAGAATGACAACTTTCATTGGTTTGCCTCTATCAACCTCATTTGAACAGTTTTCCACAATTCCGTTCCACTTTGGAACTGCGCGCTAAGTATCCAAAGTATCACAGACTAACCAGAAGCACCGAAAAAGCGCATTGGGGGAACTTCCCTCAATCGCCATTGTGGAAAAATCCAACCATTCCGCAGAACAGTTCACTCGTACCTAGGTTTAGGAGTATGCGGCACTTACCACTACAATGGTAAAACCACTGGGAAAGCACCCCCCCGGCCACAAGCACACGCTTACATCCCTCGTGAGGAGTCCATAGCGAGTTACCTATGCTGCTCTGCTCCCTTTAAGCGTGTGTGAACCCAGTTCACCCCAGGCAAGTTCCAAAACCACTGTTGAGAGTTCAGTGTAGTGTTGACAATCTCTGTCACCAGTTTCTTCCGTTCATCCTGAGCATCCATCTCTTCCCAAACAGACGTTGCTAGCACTGAAATGCACGCTACAAAGAACGATAGCATTGCGCCTAAGATCACGACACCCTTTCGGGAAGAGGACTTGCGCTGCGGTACATTGGCCACATCCAAAACGCGAACCGTAGGAATCTCTTTTGCCTCCTGGACTTTTGCTGCCTCATACTGCTTCGTCAGAGCTTCCCACAGCGCCTCCTCGACAAGCACCCTCCGATCCAAGTCTGAGTATGTGAGTCCTAAAACAGGCAACTCGCCGATTGAAGGATAATCGGACTCGCCCGTAACGGCGCTAGAGCCACTTTTCTGAGATAGCCCGCTGATCTTATTCATTTGGCTTTGAAGCTCTTCTACGCGAGCGCGAGCTGCGCGTACTCGGACGTTGTCTTCCGAATAGGCCTGCTGTAGTCCTGCCAACTCTGAGCGGGCAGTTACCAACTCCGCTTGCATTTTGAGCCCAGCATCCACCATCGCTCTTGCCTGCGATGACATATCAATAGTTCTGTTTTTCGCAGAGAATTGGCTAAGGGATCTAGCCGAATCATCCAGGTCCTGCTTGATTTCCTTCAGTCGCGCTTCCAGAAAGACGCGCTCCCGCCGAGCTGCGGAAGTACTGTTATAAGTCACAACGCGATCAAGTTCTGTGACATATCCTTGCGCTATTTTCGAAGCGAGCACCGGATCTCTATCATCAACTTTTATCGTAATGATTCCGCTCCTTGGATCTTCCACGATCTGGGTATCAGCCGCCAATTGCTTGCAGGCGTCCTCGACAAGCGTCTTCTTATAGTAATGTACAAGATCGAAGCGAGCCACCAAGCTCTCCCGGACTGTCCGACCTCCCAATATGCCAACGAATACGGCGCCAGGGGTCTTAATTCCCAGCGCTGCGCCGCCGGCTGCACCAGCCGGACCGGCAGATGAAAGCAGGCTCATCAGGCTGGAGCCGGAAGAAGTATTGTCGGGAGGCATTAAAGTTGTCGTCGATGTATACATATTCGGCAGGGATATGGCATATAGCAATGAGAGCAGAATGCCGATGGCAAGGATGCCGAAGACCATCTTCCGCTTCACCCAGTACGACCGCAGGAAGCGCGCGACTCGCAAGCTCAGAGCTTCACTCGCTTCTTCGGCACTTGCCGATTCAACGTCATTTGCCTGGGTCCAAGGTTCCTGACCCGGTGTTGCGCCTTGAGGATCGTCCATTTGAGATTCACTTTCTTAGAAACTAGGCAGGGCCGAATTTGCCGACTGACAACTTGGGCTCTGACCGCGCACAAGGCCGGATTGTTGGAGCCGTCGGGAAGACGCTCCCTACCTTGTCAGAATATTCCCGCAACGGCGCCAGTGATGGCGACCGACGACATGATCTGGGCCGCGGAGATCAGGTTCTTCCAGACCTGCGAGCCAATGCCTTTTTCAGGAACAATAATCGTGTCGCCGGGCCTCATGCGGATGTTCAGGCTATTGCCGGTTATCCAGCTGCTTGCGTGACCAATGACGGAGCCGTTGGCGCGCACCACGAAGACGGCCCCCTTATCGCCGGCCTTCGTCACTCCGCCGGCCTGGCGCAGGTACCAGGCTCCATCCTTTCCCGGCGAATAGGTTATGGCTGTCTGGTTATAAACCTGGCCGCTGACCAGCACGAAGTTCTCCCGCTTGGGAATCATCAGCGTATCCCCCGGGCGCATTTCTATGTCGGCCGGCGTGTTTTCCCATCTGCTTATGTCTGAGGATATCTTGATCACCATGCGCCCGCTGGCCGGATGGCTGCGCAGCGCGGTGAGAACCTGGTCGCGCTGCTGCTCGGCGGCCTTCTGCAGGTCTGCCTGGTCCTGTGTAGACAGCACCCCGGCACTGAACGTGATGGGGGTGGTTTCGATTCGCCGGATCATCTCCTGGCGAGTCTGCTCGCCCAATTTGCGAACCTGTACGCGCTCCAGGATGGCTCCCGCGGGAAAGGCCGTCTCCCGAAAGCCGCCGGCGCGCTTCAGCAATGAACTGAGGCGTTCTCCCGCTTGAATTCCGTAGGTGCCGGGGTGCGCGACCTCGCCGGTTATGGTTACCGAAGCTCCGATATCCTCCCAGCCGGTCAACTGCCGGATGCTGACAACGTCTCCGGGCTTGAGGACAACATCCGCGCTCTTGTCGCCGTCCAGCGCTTTCTCCACGGCCAAGACGCTATGGTTGAGCAGCACCCTCTGGCCATTCTCCACCGTATAGCTGGAGAGATCGGCTTCCTCCCGGAATGCGCTGCGCTTGAATCCTCCGGCCATGCGCACCAGCGCGGCCACCGTCATGCCCTGAGACATGGGATAACTTCCAGGGCGAAGCACTTCCCCCTCGATGGAAACATTGGGCGAATCGATTTCATAGCGGCCGAAGATACGGACCAGATCGTAGGGCTGGAGCGCGATCGCATCGTTGCCGATGAGCACCTCAGGCAAGTTGAAGCCTATGGTCTCCGGGCGGAAGTCCGGCGGCTGCAAGCGAACGATCTCGGCATGGTCGGCCGGCTCCGGCATCACGTCCTGGTAGGAATGCAGCAGATCGTTGACGGTCATCCCCTCCCGATACGGGTACTTGCCGGGACGAAAGACATGGCCATCGAGGTAAACCATCTGTTCGTTGTAGGGCAGAATCTGCGAGACGAGAACGCTGTCCCCGTCCTGCACCCGGAAAGCGGTCAGATCCTGCGTGGCCCCACTAAGGCCCGCCGGCAACTGCAAGCTCAACATAGTGCGGCGCTGATGAGCCTCGATCCGCTCCACCCTGATCTGCTTCAAACTCGCGGAGACCAGAACGCCGCCGGCAAGATCGAGAACCTCATTCAGCCCCTGCTCACTTTTCAGTTCGTAAATCGCCGGGCGGCGCACCATTCCACTCACTGCAACCTGGGGACCAACCGGGGGAACCAGAAGAGTGTCTCCAGGCTGCAGCCGATCGATCTCCGAACGAACTCCCCGCAGCAGAAAGTCGTAAAGATCAATCTCGCGGATCAGCTGAGCACCCCGGTACTGGCGCAAAGTCCGAAGCGACCCATTATTGGTCGGGCCGCCCGCTGCATAAAGCGCGTTCAGCGGCGTCGACAGGGAACTGACGTCGTATGCGCCAGGCCGCTGCACATCTCCCACCACGTATACCCGCACCGTGCGCACCCGGCCCAGGGAAATCTCGACATGCTCATTCTGGAACTGCGTGCCGAGAGCCTTTTGAATGGCAATCTGCGCCTGGGCAATCGTTAGCCCGGCGATGGTAATAGTGCCTGCCTCAGGAAGCGCGATCTGGCCCTGGCGATCAATCGGCCTTTCGAGCCGGCTGGACTGGCCGCCCCAGATATTCACCACCAGGCTGTCTCCCGGTCCAAGGACATAATCGGGACCGGCCGGAAGGTCCATCGGCAACTGGTTCGCATTTCCTGTGCCCAGAACAAAGGTGTCGCTGCCGAAGCGGCGGAGCTTTCCCTCTGTGGGTGGGAACTGAGAGTAAAGCTGGCCCAATGAGGGAAGGTTCGGATAAGGACTAGGCCGATTTAGAGCATGGGAATCGTCCGGCTCCTCATAAGGGCGGGCTTCAGCGCCTGGCGGTTTTGGCGCCTGCGGCAATGCTCTGTTGGCGGGCAGCGCATTTGCAAGATTCTGGTTCGGCGCCGCTGGATTGATGCTGTAGCCGCGCTTGACCAACTCCTGAGTCGCCATATCGCGCACGGTCGCATCCTGGCGAATGCGGTCGTACATCGCCTCATCGCTAATTGTGCCCGGATCCACCCCCAACTGTTGCGCAGCCTGCATCTTCACAGTGGCCAGGATGTCCGGCTCCTGCTGCAAGATATCGATAATCTGCTCTGCAGGCATCGTCTGTTGATCCGCCGCCTGACCCGCTTGGGTGTACGGCTGCTGGTTGCCCGCTTGATCCGCAACTTGCGCACCACAACTCTGGGCAGCGAAAAAACCGCAAATCAACGCGACCAATCCGGATGCGAAGAGAAGGCAGCCAACCGGAGTCCATTGTGACCCGGAATCGGAGTTCCTGCGTCTACGAAGCAATAAATGACTCATTTCCTGCCCTTCTTGCGGGTGTATTGGGTGAATTCCACAGCGAGATCGAATTGCCCAGCGTCAACCTCATGGTTCCCCGCTCATCTGGGCAATAGGCGATGGATACGTCGGCAACCTTTGAACCATCAAATCCAGCCGGAATCTGGCGCATGCGCGGTGTGATTCCGGGCTGTCTGAATATGGGGGCTTGATGCCATCGATCAGGTTGTAAATTCCCGGATGCGTCAACACTGTCATTATCAATGCGGATGTTGGCCTTGCGGGATTCAAGCTGCGAATTCTTCCACTCCGAATGTTCATCTCCATAAGCGAATGATTGCAGAGAAAACAGGCGAAATGCACTCCAAGCAGAATCCGTCTGCCTTCGTGCGCAATTCGAAAAATGCGACCGCAACCAGCCGAAGCAGCTCCGTCCGGTAGTTCACGGCATCTGCGCGCATTTCGAAAATCGTTGGCAATACCACATCTGGAAGGCCGCGCTGCATTAGAGCATTTTCACAGTTACTGTAATGTTGGCACGGTGCTATCCCACCCTAGCCGCAAAGACAACGACGCGGCGAGGGTGGGGCACTTATATCCTTACACTATCCGTGAAAATGCTCTAGCCCCTCCAGTTCGTCCCGGCGAAACTTCAACCCCGCGGAATAAGATCGGAAAAACGACGAAAAAGGATTCTTCCCAATTGTCGAAATGCCGGAGAAGCGTGTTTTTCACTCACCTCGGCAAGTCTGCCTATCTCACGAATGCTTGTTTCGTGATACCCCTGGCGCGCAAACAGCTTGCCAGCCGCCTGGAGAATCTGGTCCGTTCTCACTGAGTTCGGGTACAAACTGCATCTTACAACCCCGTCGACGCGGCAATAGCAAAGCGGCGGCGGCCTGCGCAGGAGATTATTACTTATCGTAAGATCGCTGCGACCATACACCGCACCATGCGGCCGCGAATGGACGCCACAACCGGGCGCCGGCCGGTCCAAGGCACCGAATTCCTTGCGGCTCATCTCCTCGCGGACCTGGAATCTGGATGGTCACAGATGCGAAGGCTGGAGAACGCCGACGCCGGAAGATGATTCAGTTGCAGAATCTCTTGAATCAATACGATGCAGTCAGTGGCCGCTGTCCCACCCACATGCCAGCGTGTTTCCCTTCGCGGATGCGCCTGCGCCTACACGGGTTGAGGTCAGAAACCTCGCGCAAGCAAAAGACTATCGACTTCAGAGCCTCAGAGTCCGCCTGGACTGGCGTGGACTCGCGCCAAGCCTCCGGTTCGACCGGCGCGCCGCACAAAAGACGAAGCGCAACGATCCGGACATGCGTGCAAGGGTGAGATAGCTTCCTTCCGTACGGCGAGCAAAGCTCCGCCCTCCTGACTTAGCAAGTCAACTCGGACGCTAAGCCCTTCACCCATTCATCACCAGATCATCCGCCCTCCTTACAAGGCCAACCGATGCTCGTCGCGGAACCATCCGCTCTGAAGAACACTAACATCCGCGCCCGCCAACAACACCACTATCAAAAGTGGCCACCTTCCTTGAGGATTGGCGAATCTTGGCTTCTGGTTGATTTGATCGTAAGCCAACGCCGCCGATTGCGCAAGCGATGAACCGTGAAGGTGGCGTCAAGCCGCTTGTGTAAGAACGCGGAGGATGCGGGTTTCCCGCTCCAGGTTGGACACCTTACGGCGCCAGCGGCCCGGCCGGACAATGGGCGGCGGATGGCGGTGGAGAGCAAGCTGGAGTCGTACAAGCCGTACCTGCGGGAGCGTTCGATGGTTGGCGTCTGGAACGGTGAGGTGCATTTTCGGGAGCTGCCTGAGCGGGGCTACTTGGACGCTTGCGAGATGCTGACGGACTGGCTGCGGCCGCAACGGAAGGAAGCCGAGTCGCTGGCGGTGCGGCGCTTCGAGACCCCGGTCGGAAAGCAGGCGCAGGTGGATTGGGGCCATCTCGGCAGCCGGTCGGAGGACGACCGGGAGCGCAAGCTGTGGGGCTTCTCAATGACACTCGGTTACAGCCGCTAGGTGTTTGCCTACGCGGCCACGGACCGGGGGCTGAGTATCCGCGGCGGCGGACTCAAGATGCACGAGGCGGCGCTCTGCGAGTGGGGAGCGGTGCCGGAGGAGATCCTTTACGACCGCATGAAGACCGTGGTGACCTCTCGCCGCCCACTTGAAAATGTCTGTTTCAGGGTTGGTGGTCAACAAACTTCCTTCGCGTCCGTCCAAAATCATTTCAAGACTGCCGATCAATTTAGAATCCTGTCCTCATTCCGCTCGGATGACGTCTTGGCGAAGTACAGCCCATGATTCGCTTCACCAAGCTGCCGCTTCATGCCGACGTTTACCTATTTTTCACCGGGCATTTATTGAAGCATCATGTCTGCCAGCAACAGTGTATTCAACAAATGCAGCGCGGTGCAACGTGACGTGGAGCGGGCCGTTGCGAGAACTCATTGCATTCCGCAGGCAGAGGCTCGACCGGGACAAGGTGCAGGCCATCGCGGAGTAGTCCTCTGTCGAGCCATCCGTTTCTGAAGTGAGGTACAGGCCAGATCTCAACCATGCGCCGGATGACGGCTCTGAGAGGCGCTCGTGCCGGTAGTTGCGGGCGGCGTCCGGTCGGTGTCGAAACGAAGGAGAGGAACTTGAAAAGCCCTGTGAATTTGTTTCCCAAGACGTCCCTGTTCTGTCTATTGGCGCTTTGCGGCCTGCTCATGTCCGCAAGGATCGCCGCGCAGTCAACGTACGGAACGATCGTCGGAAGGGTGACCGACCCGAGCGGCGCGGTTGTCGCCGGCGCAAAGGTGGAGACGCAGAACCAGGCCACGGGGGATACCCGCAGCATGTCCACGAACAGTGATGGAGAATACCGGTTCCTGAACGTCGATGCGGGCCAATACACGATCACGGCTTCGGCGGCGCACTTCGCCGCAACGGAAGACAAGAACGTCGTGGTGCTGGCCCGCGAAACCGCCCGCTCCGACATCCGTCTGGAAGTGCAGGGCCTGCAACAGACCGTGGTAGTGGATGGAGGCCAGTCGGTGCTGAGTGAAGATCTCACCGAGTCCACCTCCATGTCCGGGGTCGAGATCGGCTCGCTGGTGTTGAACTTCCGCGCCTCCAACGCCCCCAGCCCCATTGAAGCCGCGGCGGTCTCCCCCGGCGTCAGCCAGGATCAGGGCGGCAACCTGACGTTTTCAGGTCAACTGCCGACCGCCACATCCTTTTCTCTCGACGGCATTTCCATACAGTCCGTGCGCCAGGGCGGACCCAGCACCAACCTCTTTCCGTCGGTGGAAGGCATCGCCGAATTCCGCGTCAACACGGCGGGCAACAGCGCTGAGTTCGCCCAACCGACCGACCTGACAGTTGTGACCCGCGGCGGCACCAACGAGTTCCACGGCAGCGGCTTCTGGTACTTCACCAACAAGGACTGGAACGCCACGGATGGAATCGGGCTGTTCAATCCCACCCTCAGCGCCGACACCTTCGGCGGATCGGTGGACGGCCCCATCGTCAGGAACAAGCTGCTCTTCTACTTCGACTACGAAGGCGTGCGCCTCGATCAGGACACGCTGATCGCCACCCAGACGATGCCCGCCGCCTGGGCCTCGGGCAACTTCTCCGGCGTCCCCGGGCTGCAACTGTACACTCCCACCGGCAAGCCGGTGACCGGCAATCAGGTTAAGGTGAATGCGGATTCGGCCACCATCATCAGCGACTTTTTCCCTGCGCCCGCCGGGCCCAATGCGGCCAGTTCCAATATCGACAGCACGGGGAACAATCTGAATATGACGTGGCCGGGCACCTACACGGCTAATGGTTACGACGGCCGCCTGGATTACAACTTCTCGGCTAAGCACCACATCTTCGGCCGCGTGACACAGCACAACATCAACAGCACGGGCAGCGACGCCACCTCGGAGGGCGCGCTGGGGGCAGTCGGAGACACCAGCTACAACCCGGATATGGGGACGTTTTCGACCATCACCGACGCGACCAACGTGGCCATCTCCTACAACTGGATCATTAGGTCCAATATGGTGAACGAGCTGCGCGGCGGTTATACCCGGTATAACCTGACCTACACCTACCCGCAGGCGGCGCAAGGCAACTCCATCCTCTCCACGCTGGGCATCACGGGACTTCCCGGATCGCCGGTGAACGGGCTGGGCGGCGTCCCTGTCTTTTATGTCGCCAACCTGATGGGCGAAGCGACCAACCAGTTCGGGCATCCGCGCGATCAGAAGAACGGCATCTGGGAGGTGGGCGACAACCTCTCCTGGACGCACGGCAAGTTCAACGCCAAGTTCGGCGGCGACTGGCGGCGAGTGAACTACCAGGACAACATCACCTTTGAAGTCGGCGACGAATACGGCGACTACTACATCACCGGAGATCAGGTGTGCCCCGCCGCCGAGCTGCAACTCTATCCCGATGCTTGCGCGGCCGCGCAGTTCGTGCAGGGCTACCTGGACGAGGCCGACCAGGCGCAAAACGGCCCCGACGGCAAGCCGTTCGGCTACCACTGGGACTTCTTCGGCCAGACCGAATACAAGCTGCGTCCCAACTTCACATTGACAATTGGCCTGCGCGACGAGCTGAACACGCCCTTCCAGGACGCCACGAACCAACTGGGCAACTTCGATTACCTGAAGGGCTCGTCGGATTACGGCAAGCTGATCTACGACCCGAACGAGAAGCTGTCCTCCGGCTGGGTCGATTTCGTCAACAACTCGCAGGTCAACTTTCAGAACCAGTTTGTCCTGAATTCGTCTGTTGGGCTGCCCCTTGCTCTGCGCCACCTCGACGAGAGCAACATCCAGCCCCGGCTCGGCCTCTCCTGGAGTCCCACTCCTAAGACGGTCGTCCGCGCCAGCGGGGGCATGTACTCGGTGCCCGTCCTCGGAGCCGTGCTCTACTCCCTTCTGGGCGTCGACACGAGCAACTTCGGATCCTTCTACCCCACCGGCGGCGCCGGCTCCATGACCTGGGCCAACGCCTACGGCAGCGGCGCCAATCCCTACGCTCTGCCCTGGACCGCCTGCCCCACATCCTGCCCCGGCTACCGCCGCGCCAACCAGTGGGATCTGAAGGATCCCAGGGTGATTCAGTGGAACGCCGCATTCGAGCAGAACGTCGGCTTCAGCACGGTTTTCAAGGCCAGCTATGTCGGCTCGCACACCTGGGACCTGATCTACAGCCCGGACCTGAACCAGATTCCTCCGAACACCATGGGCTATTGGCAGTATCGCGCCGCCAACGGGGCCAACTTCCCCAACTTCCGCGAGGTTCTTACGCGCGCCAACGGCCCCAGCGACAAATATGACGCGCTCATCCTGGAGTTGAACCGGCACCTGGGCCGCGGCCTTACCTTCGACAATGCATTCACTCTCACCTACAACAAGACCAACGCGCTGGGCGCGGTGCCCAGCGGCGCCATTCCCGTGGGCGGCCAGGGCGACAACGGCGACAACGTTCTGAACATCTATAACATCGCCGCCGAAACTGGCAACGCCTTCTATGACCCCAGCAAGAGGTTCCTGAGCACGGTGGTCTACGACCTTCCTTTTGGCCGCGGAAAACAAATCATGGGCAACGCCAGCAACGCCGTGGACGCCGTGATCGGCGGATGGAACCTCTCCTCCATGCTGCTGTTCCACTCCGGCTTCTGGCTCACTCCCTACTTCCCCAGCAGCGAGGCCGATCCTTCCGGCACCGGGCCGAGCTACCGCTCCGTCAAGCAGCAGAATCCCGATTGCGGTTCCGGCGCGACTTCCGGATTCTCAGGGTCCATTCACGACTTCTTCGACCCCAAACCTTACAGCATCCCGGCAAGCGACATCGGCCGCTTCGGCAACTGCGGCGTCGGCATCCTGGAGGGTCCAACCACCACTACCCTTTCCACCTCCATCGGAAAGACCTTCCACGTGACGGAGCGGTTCGGCGTGCACTATGAGGCCCAGTTCGCCAATCTCTTCAACATCAATAACTGGGGCGAGCCGAATATGAACGTAGGCAGTTCATCATTCGGTCAAATCACCAACGAGCAGGATGGAACGCCAGGTTCCCAGGCCGGGCCTCGATCCATCCAGATGTCTCTGCGCTTGTCTTTCTAACTTAGGCCGTTTGCCGGGAGGGATCGCTCGTCCGGGGGCGCTCCCTCCCGTTCATTTGCAGTGATTGCTGGGTGCACAGTCGTCGCGGCGTTCTTGTTGCCCCATCCTTGCGGCGTCTTTGTTTCTCGCCACACGGCTGGGAACCTGTTGGCGCAATTCAACCAAATGGGAGACGTATCTTGAAACTCTTGAATCCCGCGGTTCCGCCGCGGACTGTTCATGCAGACCGCTTGAAAGCGCTGGTCCTCGATTGGGCGGGAACGACAGTGGACTTTGGAAGCCTGGCGCCGGCGCGCACCATGCAGCGATTGTTTGCCGGGCTGGATATTGTCCTGACCGAACAGGAAACCCGGCAGCACATGGGCCTGCCGAAGAAAGAGCACATCCGCGGAATCCTGTCCATCCCCCGCATTCGCGATGCATGGCGCGAGTTGCGCGGTAACATTCCGGGCGATGCGGACGTGGATGAAATGTATGCCGGGTTCATTCCCATGCAGTTTTCCTGCCTTGTGGAGTATTCGGCTGTAATTCCCGGCGTTGCCCAGGCCGTGAAGACCTTTCGCGGGCGCGGACTTAAGATAGGCTCGACCACCGGATACACGCGCGCGATGCTCGATCTGCTGCTGAAGACCAGCGCGCAACAGGGTTACTCGCCCGATTGCAGCTTGACTCCGGAAGAAGTAGGCGCCGGCAGGCCGCATCCTTTCATGATCTATGAGAGCGCCGTGCGCTTGCAGGTGTATCCGCTGGCAGCCATCGCCAAGATCGGCGACACGTCAGCCGATATTCGGGAAGGCTTAAATGCGGGCGCATGGTCCATCGGAGTGGCCGGAACCGGCAATTGCATTGGCCTTTCCGCCGATGAGTTTCATGCGCTCTCGGAAGCCGAGAGAGAATCGCGGCTGATTGAGGCGCGCGCCGAATTGAGAAATGCCGGAGCGCACTACGTCGTCGATACACTGGCCGATGTCCACGCCGTTCTGGACGATATTGATGCGCGCCTGAAGGCGTCAAGCGGATCGCCTGCGAGGGCTGATGAGTAGCAGTGCCGTCGCCGGTCCAGCCGCGCTACCGCGCACCGCCGCAACCGGACTGCACCGCAGGCAGGCTTGGACGGTCGCCCTCCTATTCGCGGGCTACGCCGCTTATTACTTTTGCCGCTCCGATCTTTCTGTCGCCATGCCGCTGTTGATCGAGGATTTACAGCGCCACGGCATGGCAAATCACGACGCCATCATCCGCATGGGCCAGCTTGCCTCCTTCGGAGTTTTTGCCTATGCTATCGGAAAGCTATGCCTGACCGGGCTGGGAGACATCTGGGGCGGACGGCGCAGCTTTACCCTCGGACTGGGCGGCGCCATCGCCTTCACGTTGCTCTTCGCATCTACAGGCTATTTGCCCGTCTTCACCATTGCCTGGATCGGCAACCGGCTGGCGCAATCGATCGGCTGGGCGGGACTGATCAAGGTTTGTTCCAAATGGTTCGGTTATTCCTCCTATGGCACGGTCATCGGCATCCTGAGCCTGAGCTATCTGATAGGCGATGCCGCGGCGCGCCAAAGCATGGGGCTGCTCCTTCGGCAAGGGTATGGCTGGCGGGCATTGTTTTGCTTTGCCGCCATCGTGGCTGGGTTTTTTCTGATCGCCAACCTGCTGTTCCTGCGCGAATCGCGGGCGCAGCTCGGCTATGCCGAGCCGGAATTGAATCCGCTGAACCTCTTCGCAGGCTCCAGATCGAAGCCGAAGAATGTCTGGGAGATTCTAAAGCCGCTTCTTCTTAGCCGCACCTTTGCTGTTGTCTGCCTTCTTTCGTTTGGATGCACCATCGTGCGCGAAACCTTCGGTCTCTGGACCCCGGTTTACTTGAGCGATTCCTTCGCCTACAGCGCCGCCGGCGCCGCCGGCACAAGCGCGGTCTTCCCCGCCGTGGGCGCTGTCTCCGTTCTTGTTACGGGCTGGCTCAGCGACCGTGTCGGACCCAGCGGCCGCGCCATGGTCATGTTCTTCAGCCTGACCGCGGCGGTTGTGCCTCTGATAGCTCTCACGTTCCTTCGCGCCGGCTCCGCAGCTTCAGCCTTGCCTATGGTTCTGATCGGAGCTGTGGCCTTCTTCTTACTCGGTCCTTACTCCTATCTCGGTGGAGCACTTGCTCTGGACCTCGGTGGAGGCGAAGCTGGCGCGGCGTCTTCCGGAATTGTCGACGGGGTTGGTTATCTGGGCGGTGTGCTTGCCGGCGACACGATTGCCCGCCTGTCCGTAGCCTTCGGCTGGCGCGGCGTCTTCATAACTCTCGCGGTTGTAACTGCGCTGTCCGCTTTGGCTGCCGGATTCTTGTATCATCACCAGCGCGAACAGCAGCGAAAGAGCGGTAGTCTCGTTTTGGCTGCCGCTGAATTACATGCGGCTCAACGGCAAAGGAGGACCTGAATTCATGGGGACCGATAAACTGCTCTTCACACCCGGGCCGCTCACCACCAGCGCAACGGTGAAATCGGCAATGGTGCGCGACGCCGGATCGCGCGACCGCGAGTTTCTCGAAATTGTACGCGAGATTCGAGAGCGGCTGCTCGCAATCGGCGGAGCGGCATCCGCAAAATGCGGAGGCGAGTATGAATGTGTTCTGATGCAGGGCAGCGGCACCTTCTCTATAGAATCGGTGATTTCATCTGCGATTCCGCGCGATGGCAAGCTATTGGTTCTGATCAACGGCGCCTACGGGCGCCGCATCGCGCAGATGGCGCGCATCCACAGAATCGAAACCGAAACCCTGGAGACGCCGGAAAACTGTAAATTCTCGCCCAAAGCAGTGGCGGAGCGCCTGGCGGCGTCGCGCGGCATTACCCACGTAGCGGTGATTCATTGCGAAACCACCACGGGCATCGTCAACCCCATCGAAGAGATTGGCCAAGTGGCAAGAGACGCGGGCGCCGTCTATGTCGTGGATGCGATGAGCAGTTTTGGCGCCATTCCCGTCGATCTCGCCGCTGCGTGCATCGATTTTCTGATCTCGTCGGCGAACAAGTGCATTGAAGGCGTCCCTGGCTTCGGGTTCATACTGGCGCGGCGCAACCGGTTACTCGAAGCTGAAGACCGGGCGCGCACGCTGAGTCTCGATCTGTACGCGCAATGGGCCGGGTTGGAGTCCGACGGCCAGTTCCGCTTCACGCCGCCGACGCACGCGCTGCTGGCCTTCTATCAGGCCTTGATTGAGCTGGAAGCCGAAGGTGGTCCTGCCGGCCGTTCCGCGCGCTATTGCGCAAACCACGGAGCGCTGATGTGCGGCATGGCGGAAATGGGTTTTGAATCCTATCTTGCGCCGCAGGATCTGAGTTGCATCATCACTGCGTTCCGCTATCCTTCTCACCCCCGGTTCAGCTTCGAGGAATTCTACCGGCAGTTGAGCCGGCTGGGGTTCATCATTTACCCCGGCAAGCTCACAACAGAGCCCTGCTTTCGCATCGGAATCATCGGACGGCTGTTTCCCGCCGACATTGAGGCGCTGCTCGCGGCCATGAGGCGCGTCTTGAAAGAGATGGGAGCCGCTTCCAACGCGGATGTTATGAGTTAGGGACCCTTCGCTCTGCCTGCAAAGCCAGCGAAGGCGTGTATTCACGACCAGTTAATAACTCGCTGAATTATTCAGCTACTCTCGCAACCAAGCCGGGAACCAGCACATCCTATGAAATCCAAGCCAATGAAGATCTTCTGTCTCGGTGGCGCCGGCCGTATCTGCCGGGAAGCCGCACTCGATCTCGTGCAGTTCTCCGATTGTGAGCGGATCACCGTTGCCGACACCAATGAATCCGAGGGCCGGCGGGTTGTAACTTGGCTTAACGATCCGCGCGTCGATTTTGTACTGGCCGATGTAAGAAAGCACGACGAGACAGTCGCTCGGATGCGTGGATACGATGTGGTCATGGACGGAACGACCATTGCTCTCAACGGACTTTCGACCGCATGCATCGCCGAAGCCGGTTGCCACGGCATCAACCTCAACGGATTTGGCGAGGAAGATATCTCGGATACAGTCTTCAGGGAGTTTGGAAAGACCTGCGTACCGGGCTTTGGCATGACTCCGGGCACCACCCAAATGATGGCGATGCACGCCGCCAACCAGCTTGATACAGTGGATGTCGTGCGCGTAAGCCACGGCGCTTACCGCCCGATCGCGTTCTCGGCCTCGATCACCGAGACGACCACCTATGAATACGACCCCGGATTGCCAGGCCGCGTGGTGTACGAGGATGGACGGTTCGTGCAGGTGCCGCCGTTCGCTCGCCCGCGCGAAATCGAACTGCCTCCGCCGTACGGCACCGCCACGCAATATATCATCCCTCATGCTGAGACCAGGACGCTGGCGCGCAACCTTGCACACAAGGGTGTCCGGCTCATCGAAGTGCGAGGCACCTGGCCGCAAAAGAACATGCAACTGATACGCGCCCTCTACGATTGGGGCTTTCTGCGCAATGACAAAGTGCGGGTCGACGGCAACGAAATTGGCATCGTAGATGCCATCGGCGCCTATTTGATGCAAGCTCCCGAGGGACGCGAGACGGAACTCTATGGCTACGCTCTGCATGTTGAGGTGACCGGAACTCGCGAAGGAAAAAGCTACCTTCACACTTTGTGGCACACCCATCTGGCATCGGACGGGTCGGTGCCGGGTTGGGAAAAACTGCGTGCATACACACGCAGTGTCGGTATCCCCATCTCGATCGGCGCGCAGATGCTGGGCAAGGGTGTGGTGAAAAAGACCGGAGTTATCACACCCGAAGAGGCCTTTGAGCCGCAAGCGGTTTTTGATGAGTTGAGGAAACGCGAGATATTTGTGCATGAAAAGGTTGCGTTCCTCTGAAGCGGCATGGGCGTCTGGGGACGCGACCTCCCGGTGCATCGGGACTCGTAAAGCGGCTTCTCTGCTCGCATCGCCGGTCCGGGAGCCGGGACTTATCCGAAATCTGCGTAACTCTCGGTCTTGTGCCAAACCAGGAACCGACTCATTCCCGGTGAAGACGGCATTTCCGGGGGCCGATCGACGATTGGCCGGAGAACTCAGCCAAGATATCTATTTGCCCACCATCCAGTTGCGAGCGGTTTTACGGTAGCTTCACCATATCGGTCTTGGATGTCTTGCCGGCTGGAACATGAGAAGAAACTGGAGAACCTCGTGGCCAAACGAGCTAAGTGTTGGAAGTGCCCCGTGGCTGGCACGGACCTGGTAGGTCAGGTGACGCATGGACCGTAAAGCGGACAGACTTATGGAGGCGCCAGCGTAGTCGCGGACCAACCGGGAATCGTCCTGTCGCTCTTGCGGGATCGCGATGCAGACGTCCGCATCGTCGAGTTATCAATTACACCGCGTACGATGTGACGCCACCTTGATAAAAGGATTGCGCTTCATAAACGCGGCTGAACTGGCTCCGTCGTCTCCTGCAATTGCCGCGATAAAGCTCTGTCAACGCTGGGGCGCCTGCAGTACCTCGCCTTCTGTCTCTTGCTCCAGTACAAACCCACTTGAAACTTGCACTTCTACTTGGGAGCCGCCGAAAAGTACTTCCTGACCTTGGACTCCTGCGCAAAATGGACGAATGCGACCAGCGAAGCTGTCGACCACCCAAACATGAGCACGCCGGTCATGGCTTCCCAGCCCCCCATAATCCTCCATGATCGAGGGAGCAACACATCGCCATAACCTAAAGTCGTGTAACTCGTCAGGGAGAAGTAGTAGGCGGTCTCAAGATCGGAAAAGCAACGCTCTAGAACGTAAAACTGCGCCCAAATTGCGACTTCCAGCGCATGCAACAGCAGCAGGAGGATGGCCAGGCGGAGCATGATCCACATCGCATTCCCGAGTGTTACAGAAGGCTTCTTATGCAAGGATCGGAGTATCCAATGAAGATTGCCGTAACTGCCCAGCGCGTGAATGCAAACGGTAAGAGCGGGCAGCAGGAGCGCTGCCAGCAGATAGGTCCACATGATGTTTCTCCTCTTGCGATGCGCACCGGATCTCGATAAAACTCATGGAAGAAAGCGCAAGCGATACCGTCGCGCGGCCGTCTTTCAGTTTCCGGATCATACGATCCATTCGCCGCTGCGCCGCTTGCGGGCAATATTCAGCAGGTATTCGTCCATCCTCGCGGCGGCATCGGGGTGGAAGCAGTTCCTGGCGCCAAGAACGTCATGTTCGTCGCCAAGAACCAGGCGCTCGTTCTTTGCCACCCCGGCGAGGATTGCCTGGGCGGATTGCTCCGCCGATTGGGCGCCCGCAGGCGCGCCTTTGCGACTCCCTTGCCAAATCGCCGTGGCCACCGTACCGGGCGTGGCAGAGGTCACACGAATGTTCTCGTCCCACAACTCATAGCGGAGGGCGAGCGTCAACCCGTTCAGAGCTGCCTTCGTAGCTGAATACATTGTCTGATAGGCCATCGGAACGAACGCAATGCCGGAGATCGTATTGACGATATGCCCGCCGCCTTGCTTGAGCAGGATGGGCAGCACGGCCCGGATGCCGTAAAGCGCACCATAGAAGTTCAGGGCGAACGCCTTCTCCCAATCCTGATTGGTCTGTTTTTCGAAGCTCCCGCTCAATCCGGCGCCCGCATTGTTGAACAGGATATCGATACGCCCGCCGAACTCGACGGCCTGCTGAATCATTCCCTGGACATCTTCTTCCCTGGTGACATTGCAGTGGACGCCGAGCACTTTGCCGTCATAGGCCGAGTTCAGCCGCGCAGCCTCCCGTATGAGGTTCTCTTCGTTGAAGTCGGCCAGGACGACCTGCTTCGCCCCGTAGGAGAGCATCGTCTCTGCGAGGGCCAGGCCAATACCCGATGCGCCGCCGGTCACGACAGCTACTTTGTCCAGATAGTACTGGTTTGTCTGATTCATGATTGAAAAACTCCTTGATTAACTTGATCGTTGGCAAAGCCGGTTCGCCAATCCCTGCGGGGGCTTTGTCCTCGCACCAAGATTGGGGAACCTGGGAATCGCCGCGGAGGATTCAAAAGAATAGTAGTCCCTGACGCCGCCTTTCGCTACCAGGAGCCGACTGGTGTGATGAAAGCGGGAACATGCCGGCCGTCGCCGTCCCTCCCAGGTGCCAAAGGCGGGGCCTAAGGCATCGGCTATTTTCGTGTTCTCCCTGGCAGGAGAAGGGAACCACGGAGGCCGTTGGTTGCATTTTGCGGTCTCCCATCCTGCATCGTTGGCACGTCCCGTCGGCGCTTGATGAAGTCCGGTGGACGAGCCGAAGGCATATATTTCGCAAGGCCGAAACTGCCCCGATCTTTCCGGTTATCCTGAAGCGTCAAACAAGAGGAAAGGCAAACCGCCGGAGATCCTCGCCGAAGCCGAAGAAGGGCACGACCCTAGAAACAACTGAGGATCTGGGAAAAGTGGCCGCGGATTCGTCTTCATGAACGCCGCAGGGCCCTGCCCTGTTCCTCTTGGTCTGCATCGGCCTGACTTCAGGCGCCTCTCCGCGCTGCTTTCGGTTCTGCGAAGGCCCGCTCCAGCGTTGTTCGCCATGTCCGGCGCTTACCACGCTGCCGAGACCACGGCCAATAGCTCCTCGCCCGTGAGCGGAAGCGGATTGGCCTGCATGCTGCTGGCGCGGGCTGCCTTCTCCACCACGGCGTTCAGATCGGCTGGCGCGATTCCCCAGGCGCGCAGCTGAGGAACGTTGAGATCGGCGCAAAGCGCGCGCACCCATTCGACGCCGTCTTCCGCGGTTGCTTCCTTGCGGCCGGTCAGCAGGCACGCAATGGCGGCGTAGCGGTCCAGGGACGGATGGAGCGGCGCGCGGGCCCGCAAGGCGGCTACGTTGGCGGCCATGCCGTGCGGCAGCAGCGCCGCGCAGAGAGCTCCATGCGGCGCATTCCACTCACCTCCCAGCGGCGCGGCAAAACCGTGAACGACGCCCAGCCCGGCGTTGGCCAGCGCCAAGCCTCCGAACAAGCTCGCCAGCGCCATGTCGCGGCGCGCCTCACGGTCCGCACCGTCGCGATAGACGCGGCCCAGCGCTCCGGCGGCGCGCCCCATCCCCTCCACGCAAAGCGCATCCGCCAGTGGATTGGCGCGGGCGCTCACGTACGGCTCGATCAACTGCGTCAGGGCGTCCAGTCCCGTGTTGGCGGTTACGGCGGGAGGCAGCGAGTAAGTCAGCTCGGGATCGACCAGAGCTACTTTCGGTAGCATCATGGGGCTCCGCAAGCTCGCCTTGACGCCATGCTCCGGCGATGCAAGGACGGCATTGCGCGTGACCTCGCTGCCGGTTCCGGCCGTGGTCGGCACGGCGATAAAGGGCAGCGGCGCAGCCGAGAGCGCGCGCCCCTTTCCCACCACTTCAAGAAACTCCAGCGGCTCGCCGCCGTTGGTGGCGATACAGGCAATCGCTTTTCCGGCGTCGATCGCGCTGCCGCCGCCCAGCGCAACCACGACATCGCAAGCAGCTTCCCGCACTCGCCGGGCGCCGTCGCGGACCAGATCGACCGTCGGCTCGCCGGGGACGGCAAGGACTTCCGCCGAGAGCGCCGAGATAAGCCATGCCGCGCGCTTTGTCAAGGCGCCGGTCACCACGAACGGGCGAGCGCCGAAACTGCGAACCAGTTCGGGCAGCGTGGCGGCGGCGCCCTCGCCGAAGACGATGCGGGTTGCGGTAGCAAACTCGAAGCGCATAGATTCAGCCTTGTAAATCGTGGAAGACGGCGTCGTACTTCACGCTCCAGCGCGGCTCGGCCATCATGGGCGCAACCGCGTCGCGCCATTTTGCATAGTGAGCGGTCAGTTTATGCGCGGCCGCCGCCGCCGCATCGCGGTAGATCTCGATCAGCACGAACCGCGTCGCGTCGTCCTGCTGCTGCACCACGTCGAAGCGCGCGATGCCGGGCTCCTGAACACTGGCGCGGGCGTTCTCGACGGTAGCCCGGCTGAACTCCTCCACCGACTCGGGCTTGACGTGTACATGCACGTGAACAATGAGCATCGAAGCTGCCTCCGCCTCTTATCTTACCGCCACGCTGCATCGGCAAACGGGCACACTGCAAAGCGGACTTTGCGCCAAGCCTCCGGCTGCCGAAACCGGAGATCGACCGCAAAAGACCGTTTCGTGCATTGGCTAAGGCACGAATAGCGATGGTTTAGAAATGCCGGCAGCGGCCATTGGCACTGAATGTGCGCTGCTTCGCAGAACCCTGGCCGACTGTATCCGAAGCGCCCTGCCCGAGAGCGGCCTACCTCGGGCCGATGAGCGGAGGCGCTTCAGATACAGCACTAAGACTTATCGTTCCCTATCCGGCTGACGGCTCGTTCCTTTCTCCGCGTCCCCGACGATCCTCTCGGGACCGCATTTGATCCATTTCGCCGTTTGGCGCTATTCAGCCACGTATCCGCCGCTGCCATCACCGAACGGAAGCGCACTTGACCTCTCTCACATCAGCCAAAACTGAACTTTCCGGGCAACCTCTAAACAGGGGTGACTTCAACCAAAGGTTGCGGTGCCTCCGCACTCTCAACCTGCATTATTCATGAGTAGTGAAGGTTAAGAGTGGGGCAAAGCAAGCGGCTCTCAATAAACCCAGTCTCAAACCTCTCAGGCGGTTTCTCTCTACTCTGCTCGCGCAAGGGGCCGGAGGGATTGGCGGAGATATTCAATGGCGAAGTCCTCATCGACAACTCCGCACCGGCGGCGACGGAGTAGCATTTGACTTGAGGGTGATGGCATTGTAGTTTTTTGGGGGGCATTTCATGGTTCGACGGAGAGGAGGAATATGGATACGATAATCGCCTTCATCACCTATGAAAGCCCTTGGTTTCCCGCGGGAGGCATTGCCGCCGTCATGGACCAATTGCCGAGTGCGACCGAAGCCGCGGCGCAATTGCCTACGGTCGTCATTACGCCCCTTCATTTGAACTCAGCCAAGATCGCCGCACTCCAGATGCAGGAGATTGAGGTTCTGGAGATGGCCTACGAGACGGACTTGATCCTGGCCCCTGTGTTGCACTACCACGCAGGCTGTTCATGGTACTTCCTCAATGTCGACTACCGCACAGAATTTCATGGCCCAGTCTTTGCCGGGAAACGGCATCCCTATGACGTTTCAAAGGAAACGCTCCTTCGCGACTCCTTGCTTTTTGGGGCCGCCGTCGCTGAGGCTCTTCCCGCCATCGCGAGGCACCGGGGGACCAAAGCGACATCGGTCGAGTGGAATCTGATCGCCCAGGATTGGGAAGCCGCGACGGCGCTACTGGCATTTTCAAGCCAGTGGGTGATTCAAGGCAGATGCCATCTCACGCTCCACAACAGCTACGATGAGTTCGCCTCAACCGCTGACTTATCTCGTGTGGGGATTGATCCCGATCGCTGTCCAGGAGGCACGATTCTGGAGCGCGCGCTCTCGATTATCGAGCCGCCCGCATTCACCGTGTCAGACCAGTTCGCGTTGGACTTTACCCAGGACGTGGTTCAGCGCGAGGTCATGGCCTCACATCTGCAGGCTTACCTGAACCGCAACCCTGTCTTCGGAGTCGATAACGGTCCCTTCAAGGCCCTCGCTCTTGCCGATGCCGATCTGCGCGGCGCGGCGACAGGAGACTTCGGCCGTCTCCAGAGGTGGAAGTCCGGCAACCGCGAGAAGGCATTGAGCGCTCTCGACGCTCACACGGTGACCGGGAACGAGCCTGTCTGGGGCGATACGAGCAAGTTTCGCCGCGATGAATCCCTATGGTTCGTTATGGCGGGTCGCGACGACCCCCGTCAGAAAGGCTATGACGTAGCCGCCGCGGCTGTTGAGGACTACCTGGCGGAGCATCACAGGAAGCCCGGCTGCGCTCAGTTTCTCTTCTTTCCGATTCCTGGGGACGAAGGATTGCCGGGCCTGGAGTTCCTGAAGACGCTCGCCGCGGACTTCCCTCAGGACGTGCTCGTGTTTCCGTTCATCTGGACGGCTGGATTCACGGCGACTCTGCAAGGCGCTGCTTTTGGCCTCATGCCGTCGCTGTATGAGCCGTTCGGGATGGCAAACGAGTTCTACCTCGCCGGCGGATGTGTGGGGATTGGCCGCGCGACCGGAGGGAACCTGGAGCAGATCGTTCCGCTGCGTGCAACCGCTGCATTCAGCCGGGCCGTTCAGGTTCGCGCCGATCGATATCACGGGTTATCTGCCCATCCCACAGGGATTCTGTTTCGCGAAATAGACGGCATGGAAAGCGCTTTCCGGGACTGGCAAGCCATCAACGACGCCCAGTACGACAAGAAAGGCGGCTCTCCTTCAAGGGTCAGCCAGCGGCAATCTTTCGCGGTCTTTCGAGAGATGGCGGCTGAGCTGCGCATCGCCGTCGAGGACGGCATCCGCGTCTATAGGCGAGAGCCTGAGCTGTACTATCGGATGCTGGCTGAGGGAGTCGCCCACATTCAGCGCACTTTCTCCTGGCAGCGTGCCGGTCAAGAGTATGCCCGCAAGGTCGCGCAACAGGTTGCGGAAAGGCTGCCCGACGGCGGCATGAAGCGGACGCCCTCGGGTGCCGCTGGCGCCCGGCCTTAGAGCAATATCATGCTAACTGTACCCAGTTCTGACAAGTTCTGAACCGTGCTGTGGCGTTTTCCGAGGAGATTTGCGGTAGAGCATTTCTGATTGCCTGGTAGAGATCATGGCTGGTCTGAGCTTTGGCTGCACGCAACATTTCTTTCAGCTTCGACCAGGCCTTTTCTATCGGATTCAAATCAGGCGAATAGGGCGGCAGATAGAGCAACTCCGCCCCTCTTGCCTGAATGCGTTCCCTCACACCCTGTACCTTGTGGCTGCTGAGATTGTCCATCACCACCACATCGCCCGGCACAAGCACAGGACAGTGCACATGGTCGAGATAGGCCAGGAAGGTACCTTCATCCGGAAATGAAGGGACTAGCAGAGCTCGTTAACGCCCGCAATTCACAGCGAACTGAGCAGAAAACGAGTTGACCTATGTCACAGTTCTGCGTCATACTCGGAATTCTCGAAGGGGAAAGAACGCGATTTAAGCCGTTTGTTTTCAATTGGCTGCCCCCCAGGGATTTGAACCCCGATATGCTGATCCAGAGTCAGCTGTCCTGCCATTGAACGAGGGGGCAACAAGCGCTTTGCGCGGCGGCCCGGAAGCCATGCCGGCCCGGGCAGCGGCAGGGCGCCGGCCGCCAGAAGCCAACTTGTTCATCATAAGGGGATTCCGGAGCCCGGTCAAACTCGCGCCGTGGGAACGATCGGCAGGGGCGCGGGCCCGCGAACCTGAGCGCCGTCGCCCGGCCGGCATGCCTTGGCAGCTTTAGCGAAGCCCACGCGATATCGCTGCCCGCCGTTTCTTAACGGAAGTGCAACGCGGGGCGGATCGTTTCCGTCTAACAGGCAAACAGCCGTGATATAGAATCGGCAATGAGCATGGAACTGTTCCTCAATCTCGCCTGGGTTCTGCTGGCCGCGCTGATGATGAGCCTGTGGCCGCGCTTTGCTCCGCGGACTGGCCCGGACGGGCGAGTGAAGGACCTGCGCATGCAGTTCGTCGCCCTGGCGGTGCTCCTGCTAATTCTCTTCCCGGTCATCTCGGTAACCGACGACCTGCAGGCGATTCAGAATCCGGCCGAGACCGACTCCGGCCTGCGCCGGGACCATGTTATTGCCAGCCCGCACTCCATTTTTCCGGCGATCGCCGCGCTGCCACTGGCTATCTTCGCCGGGCTTCTCTCCGGCCTTCCGCGCTTTACCGGGACGCGCAATCTCCGCGTCCCGGCGATCGATCATCCCGCCCTGGCCTCCATCCAGAACCGTCCCCCGCCGGCCGCCTGATCCTTCGCTCTCGTCTATTTTTCATCTTTGGCCTCTATACTTTCCATGGTCAGCCGTGCAGATTGCGGCGCAAAGGCTGTGTATGAAGCAATTCATCCCTTTTCTTTCCGCTTCGGCGGCGACGGCGCTGCTGGCGCTGACGCCGGCTCTGGCCTGGGCGCAGACAAGCCTTACGTGGGAGCAGGTGAAAGCGAAGTTTGAAGCCGCCAATCCCGCGCTCAAAGCCGATGCCCTGGGCGTAGACGAGATGAAGGCAGCGGAGATCACGGCGTTTCTGCGCCCCAACCCGCAGTTCACCGCGGCCACCGACGGAACGCAAATCGCCCGCCACAACGGAATCTGGCAACCTCTCTCCGGCAACCAGGCCCAAGGCAGCTTCAGCTACCTGCATGAGCGCGATCGCAAGCGCGAACTGCGCCTGCAGGCCGCCAGGCAAGGCACGGAGATCTCCGCTTCCGAACACCAGGATTTGGAGCGCAATCTTCTCTTCGACCTGCGCTCGCAGTTCATTCAGACGCTGGAGGCCAAGGCAGTGCTCGAACTGGCCAAAGCCGACCTGGCGTATTACGACAACATCATCAAGATCAGCCGCGACCGCTTCCGCGCCGGCGACCTGGCGCAGATTGACCTGGACCGCATCGAGCTCTTGCGCGTGCAATATGAATCGGAGCTTCAGACGGCCATCGTCGATCTGCGCACCGCGAAGATTCAACTCCTGCAACTGCTCGACGACCGCACGCCGGTGGAGCAGTTCGACGTGACCGGCCCCTTCGACTTCTCCAACGAGTTGAAGCCGCTAGAAGACTTTCGCCAGATCGCCCTCGACGAGCGTCCCGACCTGCGCGCCGCTTTGGAGTCCATCCAGCAGGCTGACACCAACCACAGGCTGGCCATCGCCAACGGTTCTACCGATCCGACGTTCAGCTCGTGGTACACATGGAACCCATCCTTCAACAACCCCAACGATCAGCAGACGCTCGGCCTCAGCGTCAGCATTCCGCTGCGCATCTTCGACCGCAACCAGGGCGAGAAGCAGCGCACCGAGATCGACATTGGCCGCGAGAAGGAGTTGACCGAAGCCACGCGGGCACAGGTCTTCAGCGACGTGGACTCGGCCTACGCACAGGTGGAAAGCAGCCTGGCCCTGCTCAAGCCCTACAAGGCGCAATACAACGACCAGGCGCTCAGGGTTCGCGATACCGTGACTTACTCGTACCAGCACGGCGGCGCGTCGCTCATGGACTTTCTCAACGCGCAGAGCGACTTCCGGGCCGTGCAACTGGCCTACGTGCAACTGATCGGCTCTTATCTGACCGCTGCCGGACAACTGAATCTTGCCGTCGGACGCGAGGTAATCCAATGATTTCGTATTTCTTCCTAAGAGGATTCCGCAAAGCGCTGCCGGCCTTGTGCCTGGCCGCGCTGATGGGCCTCGCCGTCTGCGGCTGCAAAGGCAAGGACCAGGGCGATAGCGGGCCCGGCAATCCGGCGGTCGTTCAAGTTGCCGATATGAACCTGATCACCATCGACCCCGGCGACGTGGCCAAGTTCCCGGTCACCGCGGCCGGCCAGATCGAATCGGCAAGTGAGCTGACGGCCACCGGCTCGGTCTTTCCCGACGTCTCCCGCGAGGTTCCGGTCATCTCGATGGCCAACGGCCGCGTGGTGGACATCAAGGCCCGCCTCGACGACAACGTGAAGAAGGGCCAACTGCTCCTGAAGGTGCAAAGCCCCGACATCACCAGCGCCTTCGACGCCTATCTCAAGGCGGCTAACGACGAGCACATGGCCAACATGGCTTACATGCGGTCCGACGACCTCTTCAAGCACGGCGCTATCTCGCGGGCCATGCTGGAGCAGGCTGAAGACACGGAGAAGGACGCCAAGGCCGACCTCACCGCCGCTGAAGAACAGTTGAAGACCCTGGGCGTGGACAAGGAACACCCTACCAGCATCGTGAATGTCTACGCGCCCGTCTCCGGCGTCATCGTGGCTCAGAACGTGACCAACGCGGCCGCCGCCGGCGTCAACCTCTCCGGCTCGGCCACGGCCTTCACCATCGCCGATCTCTCCGTGGTGTGGATCGTCTGCGACGTTTACGAGAACGACATTCCCAAGCTGCAACTCGGCCAGGAGGCAAAGATCAAGCTCAATGCCTGGCCGGATCGCCCGCTCTCGGGACGCATCAGCGACATCGGCCCCATCCTCGATCCCTCCCTGCGCACCGCCAAGGTCCGCATCGAGGTTCCCAATCCCGGCTTCCTCAAGCTGGGCATGTTCGCCACGGCTACCTTCACCAGCCGGAACAAGGAGGTTCACGCCGTGGTTCCGGCGGACGCCGTTCTTCACCTGCACGACCGCGACTGGGTTTATCTGCCGGCGGGCGGCAATCAGTTCAGGCGGGCCGAGGTTCATGCCGGCAGAATGCTGGACGGCAACCGGCAGGAGATTCTCTCCGGCCTTCAGCCCGGCCAGCAGGTGGTGGGCAACGCGCTATTGCTGGAAACGGCGGGGAACCAGTAGATGATTCGCGCACTGGTCGATTTCGCGCTCAAGAACCGCTGGCTGGTCCTCGGCGGAATGGTGGTGCTCACCGCGTGGGGCGTCGTCAGCTTCCGCAATCTGCCCGTCGAAGCCTATCCCGACGTGGCCAACAACTACGTCCAGATCATCACCCAGTGGCCCGGCCGCTCGGCCGAAGAGATTGAGCGCCAGGTCACCGTGCCGGTCGAGATTCAGATGGCCGGCATTCCTCACCTGACCCACTTGCGCTCCACCACGCTGGCCGGCCTGTCCAGCCTGATGCTCATCTTCGACGACGACTCCACCAGCGACATGAACCGCGAGCATGTGCTGGAGCGGCTCAGCATGGTCAGCCTGCCCGCCAATCTTACGCCGCAAATGGGCACCGACTGGAGCCCCGTCGGCCAGATTTACTGGTACACGCTCGAAAGCACCAATCCCGCCTACGACGTGATGGAGAAGAAGTCGCTGGAAGACTGGACGCTGGAGAAGTCCTTCAAGGGTGTCGCCGGCGTGGTGGACGTTTCCAGCTTCGGCGGGCCGACCAAGGAGTACCAGATCAAGCTCGATCCGGAGAAGCTGGTCTCCCATGGGCTGAGCTTCGGCCAGGTCGAGCAGCAGATCGCCAACAACAACACCAACGGCGGCGGCAGCTTCATCGAGCAGGGCGCGCAGCAGATCAACGTGCAGTCGCTGGGGCTGTTCACCAGCGTGCAGGACATCGAGAACACGGTCGTCAAGACGCAGAACGGCGCGGCCATCAAGATCAAAGACATCGCCACCGTCGCCCAGGGCCCCAAGATCCGCCTCGGCCAGATCGGCAAGTCCTACAAGCCGTACGCCATCGTGGACGGCAGGAAGGTCTATGACGAAGGCAAGGTCGTTGACAACCCCGACACCGTCGAAGGCATCGTGTTGCTTCAGAAGGGCGACGACTCCGACCCCGTCCTAGTGGGCATTCATGACGAGGTCGACAAGCTCAACGGAGACAAGGACCACCCCGGCATCCTGCCCAGGAACGTAAAGATCGTGCCCTTCCTCGACCGCTCCGATCTGGTGCGGTACACGGTCGACACGGTCGAGCACAATCTCACCGCGGGCATGCTCCTGGTCTCGATCATTCTCTTTCTCTTCCTGGGCAATGTGCGCGGCGCCATTATCGTTGCGCTCACCATCCCTTTTTCGCTGCTGTTCGCCTCCATCTGCCTCGACCTGAGCCACATCCCCGCCAACCTGCTTTCGCTCGGCGCTCTGGACTTCGGCATGGTGGTCGACGGCTCGGTGATCATGATCGAAAACATGGTCCGCCATCTCTCCGCGCACGATGGCACCCACACCCCTGCGCAATGCATTCGCGAAGCGGCTCACGAGGTGCTGCGCCCGGTCTTCTTCGCCCGCGGCATCATCATCACCTCCTACCTGCCCATCTTCACGTTGCAGGCCGTGGAGGGACGGCTCTTCAAGCCCATGGCCTGGACCGTCTGCTTCGCCCTGCTGGGCGCGCTGGTCTTCGCTATCGGCGTGGCCCCGGTGATGGCCGGCTTCCTCTTCCGTAAAGGCGCAAAGGAGTGGCAGAACCCGATCATGCAGTGGTTCACCCGCCACTATCGCGCCGCTGTTCGCGCCGCCATTCTCCACCGCTACTTGACCGTGGGCATCGCCGGCGCGCTCTTCGCCATCGCTCTCTTCCTGGCCTTCGGCGGACCCATCGGCTCGGAGTTCCTGCCTCACCTCGACGAAGGCTCCATCTGGGTGCGCGGCACGCTGCCCCCCAGCGAAGGTCCCACAGCGTCGATCGACTTCACCAACAAGACGCGCCTCGTGATGGCCTCGTTCCCCGAGGTTACACAGGTGGTCAGCCAGACCGGCCGCCCTGACGACGGCACCGACACCACCGGCTTTTTTAACACGGAATACTTTGTCGATCTCAAGCCCAAGAAAGACTGGCGGCCCGTCTTCCACCAGGACAAGGAAGCCCTGATCGCGGCCATGGACAAGGAGCTCTCCAAGTTTCCCGGCGTCATCTGGAACTACTCCCAGCCCATCTCCGACAACATGGAAGAGGCCGTCAGCGGCGTCAAGGGCGAGTTGGCCGTCAAGCTCTACGGCGACGATCTGCGCACGCTCGAAAAGAAGGCCGACGAGGTGCAGGCCCAGATGGCCACCGTCAAGGGCATCGAGGACCTGGGCGTCTTCCGCGTCATCGGCCAGCCCAACCTGAATTACACCGTGGACCGAGCCGCCGCGGCCCGCTGGGGCATCAACGTGGCCGATGTGCAGGACGCGGTGCAGACCGCCGTGGGCGCCAACGCGATTACACAGGTACAGCAGGGCGAGGCCCGCTACGACGTGACTCTGCGCTATCAGCAGCCGTACCGCGACACGCCCGAAGCTATCGAGAACGTCCGCCTGCTCGCGCCCTCGGGCGAGCGCGTCTCGCTGGCGCAACTCACCAAAGTCTCCACCGACGACGGCGCCGAGGAGATCTATCGCGAAGGCGGCCAGCGCTTCATCGCCATCAAGTACTCGGTGCGCGGACGCGACCTGGGCTCGACCGTCGAGGAGGCCATCGCCAAGGTGAACAGGAACGTGAAGCTGCCGGTCGGCTACCACCTGGAATGGGCCGGCGAATACGCCAGCCAGCAACGCGCCAACCGGCGCATGATGATCGTCGTTCCGGTCACAGTACTGGCGATCTTCCTCTTCCTTTACACCATGTTCCGCTCGTACAAGTGGGCCACGCTCATACTTGTCTCTGTGGGCATGGCCTCCATCGGCGGGCCGCTGGCGCTGTTCATCACGCACACCAACTTCTCGGTTTCCTCCGCGGTCGGATTCCTGGCGCTCTTCGGCGTCTCGGTGGAAACCGGCGTCATCATGATCGAGTTCATCAACCAGTTGCGCTCGCGCCGCAAGGGCATGGAAGTGTCTACCGAGGAACACATTATCGAAGCCGCCGTCGAAGGCGCCGTTCTTCGGCTGCGTCCGGTCATGATGACCATGCTGGTGGCCACGCTGGGCCTGCTGCCCGCCGCGCTCTCGCACGCCATCGGCTCCGATTCGCAGCGCCCCTTCGCCATCGTCATTGTCGGCGGCCTGCTCGCCAACCTGGTGATCGGCGTCTTCCTGCTGCCCACCCTCTATGTGTGGATGGCCCGCGAAGACGACGTGCTGCCTGCTGCGGAAACCTCCGAGGATTTCTAAGAGCTTGTCCGTAAACTGCTGATTTTGTAGCGGATAGACTCCAAAGAATCGCTGAAAAGATCGCCTTCCGCGCGTCAGAACGTAATCCGACCGGTGAGTTCCAGGCTGCGCGGGCCGGCGCCTTCGGCTGTTTGCAGAGCGGTGATGGCGCCAAAGCCGGAAGAATCCACCTGCATGTTGGGCGGCTCGTAGTTGCGATGGTTGAAGACGTTGGCGGCTTCGACCCCCAGTTGCAACCCCGACTTCTCGTAGAGCGCGAAGTTCTTCATCAGCGAGAGAGAGAAGTTGTCGGTTCCGGGGCCGACCACGCCGCCCACGGGAGCATTGCCGAAGCGGCCGATGCCGATCTGATTCGGCGTTCCGTAATTGACTGCCAGATCTTTAATTTGAAAGGCGGCGGGATTCAACCACTGCGCGGTGGTGCGATGGGCGGCATAGAGCGGGACGGTGGTCAGCTGATCGGGGCGGGTTTGGCCGACGGTAGTAAGGATATTGGTGTTGGCTGGATCGACCGTCTGCTCGTAGGGCGTGAGGAACGGGCCGCTTTGCAGGATGGTAACCCCGGCCAGTTGCCAGCCGCCGGCCAGGCCGTTGGCAAGGGCGCCGTTCGTCAGCCACCGCTGGCCGTGGCCGAAGGGCAGGTTGTAGAGGTAAGTGGCGAGGAAGCGGTGCCTGCGATCGTAGATCACGTTGCCGTAATCCATGCGGGGATGAAAGCGGTCGGTCAGGAAGCTGCCGCCGGCCACGGCAAAGGCGGAGGGCGTGGCTCCGCCGGCGTTGGAAAGGTCGCGCGTGAAGGTGTAGCTGGCGTCGAAGGTGATCGACTTGCCGCTGTGGCGCGAGACCTCGGCCGTGCCGCTCGAGTAGTTGCTCTCGGCGGCGTTCATGACGCTCTGTATCACGGCCCAGCTGGGATACGGGCGGCTGCTCGCCACCTGGGCATAGCCGAGGGAGTTGGCCGGCACCTGGTTGAGATCCTCCATGGCTTCAAGGTTCTGGCCGTGACTGCCGGTATAAGAGAGGCGCACGCCGATGCTGCGGCCCAGATCCTGCTCCACGGTCAGGTTCCACTGTTGCACCGAGGGGTCGATGTAGCGGATGGGGAAGGCGTAGTCGAAGTTGGCGGTTCCGGTGGAGCTGCCGGCCAGGGTATTGAAGGGATTGGCAAACGAAATCAGCGGCGTAACTCCGTCGCTTTCGTAGTCCTGATTGTAAGTGGCCAGATAGCTGGCATCGACGGCCCAGCCCGAGACCAGCGAGAAGCCGAGCGGAGTCTCCAGGAAGCGTCCCCAGCCGCCGCGCAGAACGGTCTTGTCGTTGCCCAGAGGCCGCCATGCAAAGCCCAGCCGCGGCCCCCAATCCGTCTTGTCCGTGTAGCGCAGAGCATCCGGAATTCCGGCCTGCTCGGCGGTCAGGATGGGCGTGGGCGCGATGGCCTGGGCAAACTGCGTGGACTTGAACGACTCGGCCTGCGTATTGGGCACCACCACCGCTCCGTTCACCGGCTGACCGCCGATGGTGGCGCTATAGGTCGGCTGGAAGACGGCGGTGTTGTAGTGCGTCTCGCGGATGGGCGGATGCAACTCGTAGCGCATGCCCAGGTTCAGGGTGAGGCGGGGAGTGATCTTCCAGTCGTCCTGCGCAAAGCCGGCGTAGGCGTAACCGAGGCCGTCCATCACGGGGTTGTTGGTGGAGCTGACTTCGGTGTAGTCCGGATAGCCGAGCAAAAATGCGGTGTAAGGGTCGCCAATGACTTGGCCCACGTCCTGGGAGCCGTTGAAGACATACCAGCCGGAGCGATAGTTGCCGTAGACGTTGTCGTCGTGATCGCTCAGCCGCTTGAAGTCCGCGCCGAACTTGAAGGAATGGCCGCCGCGCGTCCAGGTCACGTTGTCCAGCGCCTGCACGATCTGGCCGCGCTGCATCCCTGGGTTGCCCGCGCCGGTGGACATGAATCCATTGATGAGCACCTGCGGGGCCTCGGACCAATCGATGTCCGGCTGCGGCACGCTGAGTCCGGTCTGCGCCAGCAGCGAGGCGGTCGAATAACTCTGCGTCTCCGAGGTGTGCTGCGCGTTGAAGCCGCCGCGGAACTCATTCAGCAGCTTGGGCGAAAAGATGTAATTGTGTGCGAACGTCAGGCCCTCGTCGATCTCGGGCGTGTTGTAGGCACCCTGCAGCGGGCTGCCGGCCTCGGCGCAATAGGAGTACGTGCAGACGGCGGACGGCGCCGTCAGGACCTGGCGGTTCTTGTAAGAGAAGCGCGCAAAGATGGACTGCTTGTCGGAGAAGCGCTGGTCCAGCCGAACATCGCCCTGGTTGGAGGAGATGGGCGAGGGAAAGTTGATCTGGTAGTTGTTGGCGAAAGAGCCGGCTGCGCCTTGGTTTGGCTGGGGCATCAGGTAGTTGAACAGGTTGGCGGAGATCGGGTTAACCGGTACAGGGGTGTTATCGAGAGCGGTATTGGTGAGAACGGAGGTGAGCGCGCTTCCGTCGGGATTGTAGACCGTGTATCCATTGGGACACTGCGTGGCCGGATCGGGCTCACAATAGGTCTGGTCCAGGTAATACCCGATGTTGCCGCTGCGCATATCCATCGAAGGCACGCTGAGCACTATGGGCGTCTGGCGCGGCAGGCGCAAGCCCTCGTAGCTCACAAAAAAGAAGTTCCGGTCCGCGCTGTTCAGCAGCCCCGGAATCTTCAGCGGCCCGCCCAGCGTTCCGCCGAAGTCGTTCATGATGATCTTCGGCTTGGAGAGCGCGAAGGGATTGTTCGCGTTCAGGACGGTGTTCTCGTGGTTCTCGAAGACGCCGCCGTGAAAGTGGTCCGTACCCGCCTTGGAGACGGTGGTGATGTCGGCCACGCCGCCGAACTCGGCGTTGTTGTTGGACTCGCTGACGCGAATCTCCTCGATGGAGTTGAAGGAGGGAAACATCTCGTTGACCGGGCCGGAGTACTCGACGCCCACGCTGGCAATGCCGTCGATGGTGACGCTGAGCAGGGCCGCCGTCGTGCCCATCACGTCCAGGTTTCCGCCGTCGTCGGTCTCCACGCCGGCTTCGGTGGTGAGGGTGGAGATAGGACTGGTGGAACCGGTCGAGCGCGAGTAGATGGCCACCGGAAGCTCGACCAGTTCGTCGCCCACCTTGGTCTCAGCCAGGTTGGAAACGTCGGTGGTGATAACGGGCGTGGGGTCGTCGAGAACAACGACTGTCTGAGTCGCCGCGCCCGGCTTCAGGGTTGCATCCATGCGCCGGGTCTCGCGCGCGGTAAGCATGATCGCAGGCAGCGATTCCTTCTCAAAGTTCGGCGCGGCAATGGTGAGCGCATAGTTGCCCACGTCGATGTTCTTGAAAGCGTAGCTTCCGCTCTCGTCGGTCGCCATGGCTCGTATGGCCGAGGTGCCGGTATTGACCAGCGTTACCTGCGCGCCCTCGACCAGCGCACCGCTCGAGTCGCGCACCGTGCCCAGAATGGCGCCGAAGGTGGATTGCGCCGGCAGGCTGCCGGCAGCCGGCACAATCAGGCAGAATGCCCAAACGAGCCGCGCAACGAGCGGGCGGCGGAAGCGGACAGGGGAACACAGACTGCGCATGGTCATGCCTCTCAAGAAGAATCACAGAGTCGCTGTTTCTTCGCTTCTTGGTCTATTTTTCTATACAAATGTATAGCCTGTGGCTGTGCATATGGGGGCATTTCTTCAAAAAACTTTCCCCGCGTTTGCCCCCGCCGCGAGGACCGGAATCCAGGAAGCTCCGTTCAGCTCGCCATGGCGCCTGGTTGGCAGGAGTCGTGCCTCTTCATGGCGCTCGTCTCTTCCGCTCTGGCGGCGGATTTGCGCTGCCCCGGCCCGAGGTGTTTCAATCGCAGTATTGAAACAGGGGTGCTCCACGCGAAGTGGGGCTGAGAGATACCCTCGAACCCGATCCGGATAATACCGGCGTGGGAAGCTTTCGAAGCCCAGCGGCCTTTTTCCTCGAATCGCAGCATGAGTTCTCCTGTTTCATTCAGTTCGGGAACAGGGGGAAGCCATGATCGAAGCAGCTGCTGCCGGCGCCGTCCGCAAAACCTCTGAACCTTCCGCGGGCGGTGGAGTTGCCGCGCGCCGCGCTTTGCTCGTCAATGCAGCGCTGCTGGTGTGCACCCTGGGCGCCTCGCTTTCTGCGCATGCGCAAGCAGTGACGCCGCCGGCCAGCGCAACGCAGACACCTGAGCCGCCTAAGCCCGCGCAGCAGATTCCGCGCGTGATCACGACGGTTGAGGTTCATGCCGAGGTGAAAGGGGATTATCAGACGTTCGAGATCAATTTTGGCGATTTGGGCGGCTTTGAGGAAGTCAGCAATATGCCCCTATCGGTTACCGCGGCAACCCGAAGCCTGATGGACGACCAGGCGGCACGAGTGCTCGCGGATGTGGTCAAGAACGACGCGTCGATTGGTGAGGATTACGCGCCGGTGGGCTACTACGGCGATTTTTCGATTCGCGGCTTCCCGATCGACCTTGGTTCTGGAATCCAGATCAACGGAATGACGATCGCAGGCGAACAGGATGTGCCGCTGGAGAACAAGGAACGCGTTGAATTCGTCAAGGGCATTGCCGGAGTAGAGAGCGGCGTGGCCTCGGCGGGAGGAGTGATCAACTATGTGACCAACTACCGCTATTCCGGGCACACCGCGATCGACCTAGCCACGGATCATCGTGGAACTTCCTACGGTGCGCTTTTCCTTGGACATCAGTTCGGTGATATGTGCCATTCGGATCTTGTCGTAACCACGGCGGGTGAAGACATTCATACCTATGTCGAGAGCGCGAACGGTTGGCGAGGCGTGGGCGCGGCGGACGCGCTTTGGTGCATCAGCAACCTGACCAAGCTGTCAACCGACTTTGAGTACCAGCACAAGGTGCAACGATCCGAGGCGGGCTTCCAACTCCTTGGCGGGACGACGTTGCCGGCGCAGGCATTTCCCTCCGTCATGCTGGGGGACCAGGCGTGGTCGAAGCCAAATACCTTCGACGTGTTCAATGCCGGATCAAGGCTGGTCCACACGTCGAATCCTGGGTTCTGGTCCGAGCGCCTGGCCGGCTCCTATAGTCACTCGCTGATCGACGACAACGTGATCTGGCCCTATGGAGCGGCGCTGGACGCCAACGGCAACTCGCTTTGCCCCAACTCGCCCGCCTATTTCTTTTGCCCCGACGGCAGCTATGAGATTTACGACTATCGCAGCCCAGGCGAACTGCGCACCGATGCGATGGGAGAGGCTACGGTCGCGGGAAGCATCGCGAAAGGCGAGGTGGCTGATTTTCTGGATGTGGGCGGAACGCTCTTTCATCGATCCGTAGACCTTTCGCCGACGATCGTCGACTCGCCGCTGGGTGTGGAGAACATCTATCAGCCAAATATCGCGTATGCGCCCGAGAGCCCCTACCAGCATGCCGGTCCTGCCACGCTGGCCGACTTCAACCGCCAGACGGCCGCCATTGTGCAGGACCGCCTGAGCCTGGCTCCAGGATTGGCGTTCCAGGCCGGCGGTCGTTTTGTGGGGATCAGCGACTTCAACTACGCGAAGCCCCGTTCCCTGTGGCTGCCGCAGTATTCCGTGACCTACACGCCGATCATGCAGCGCGATCCGAGAAAGGCCCCGCTTACCTTCTATGGCAACTATGGGGTACTGCTCTCACTGGGTCCGCAGGCTCCGTGGTGGGTAGATAACGCCAACCTCTTCCTCGACCCGTTCCTGACTAGGCAGTCGGAGATTGGCTTCAAGTACGATCGCTATCTCCAGGGCCTGCTGGTGACCGGGGCGGTGTTCAGGATGCGCCAGCCGTTCTTTTATCCCAAGGTGATTCAGGCTCCAGACAGCTTTTGCACGGCCAGCGAATTCAGTGCGCCCGGCGACTTGTGTTTTGAGTCCGAGGGCCGCGAGACGCACGACGGAATCGAGTTGAACGCGCAGGGCAAGGCGACGCGATGGATGCAACTGAACGCTTCGGCGGCGCTGATCCGCGCGCTCTCCGACGGCACCGGCACGCCGGCCTTCGATAACAAGCAAGTGCTCAACGTGCCCCATCTGCGCACCGCCTTGTTTGCGGATGTCGCCCTGCCGCACGCACACGGGCTGCACCTGATGCCCGGCTGGAGCTATACGGGGCGCAAAGAGGCCACGCGCGACGACGCCGTCTCCGTGCCCGGCTACAACCTCTTCAACCTGGGCGCACGCTACACGCCCGGCGGCGAGAAGGGACATGTCACGTTTCGGCTCTATGCCGACAACATCACCGACAAACGATACTGGAAAGATACCGGGGCGAGTTACGGCGACACTTTTATACACCTGGGCGCGCCCACGACGGTGCGACTGTCGGCGCACTACAGTTTCTGAGTCCGCATCGAGTGTTCCCGACCGCGGCTGGAAGCGAAGGGTACGGGCTTCAGCCCGTACATCGCGGACAGAAACAGTTTCGGGCTTTAGCCCCCGAGGGAAGTCTTTCGGCCAGCCTGCCTTTCCCTCGGCGGCTGAAGCCGGAGATCGGGATTGGCTGTTAACGGACGGGCTGAAGCCCGTCCCCTTCAAGGATGATTCCGCGATGAGCGCAACAGTCAAGGCGCACGGCATGGACGGCACGCTGGCTGAACCCGACTGGCCGCCGCTGAATTTTGCGGAAGTGCGTGCGCTGTTGAAACAATTCCCCGCCTGCGGTGAGCCGATCGAGATCCTCTCCTTCAGCCCGCGGCCGTTTTCGGCGGCCAGCGTGGTGGCGGCCACGCGTGGACGCGTCTTCGTCAAGCGCCATCACCGGACAGTGCGCGATGCGGAGGGATTGCTGGAGGAGCATCGTTTCGTTGCGCATCTGCTCGGGAATGGAGCGCCCGTGCCGCGCGTCTTTGCCAGCGCATCCGGCCAGACGGCGATCGAGATGGGCGAGTGGACTTACGAGGTGCACGAGGCGCCCGAGGGCGTGGACCTTTATGGCGACGCGCTCTCCTGGACGCCATTCCGGACCGCCGCGCACGCGCGCTCCGCGGGCCAGGCGCTGGCGCGGCTGCATCGCGCATCGGAGGGATTCGCCGCGCCGCGCCGCCAGCCGCGCCCGCTTGTGGCCGGCTTTTCCATCTTTGCCGCGCAAGACCCTTGCGCCGCGATGGAATCCTATCTGGCCGCGCGTCCGGCGCTGGCTGAGAGCGCGGCCGTGCGCGCGGACCGCAACCAGGCGCTGGAACTTCTGGCGCCGTTTCATGCCCGGCTTCTGCCGCTCCTGCCCGCGCTCCCGCCGCTGTGGACGCACAACGATCTGCACGCGTCGAATCTGCTGTGGAGCGATGACGAGCCCGTGGCGCGCGCCACGGCGATCATCGACTTCGGCTTGGCCGACCGCGCCAATGCCGTACACGATCTGGCCCAGGCCATCGAGCGCAACATCGTGGAGTGGCTCGCGCTCATCGAAGATCCCGCGCACCCCGAAGACGTGCCCGTTCACCTCGATCATCTTTTCGGATTGCTGGACGGCTATGAGTCGGTGCGCCCGCTCAGCGATGAGGAGGCCGAAGCTCTCGCGCCCATGACGGCGCTCTGCCACGCGGAGTTTGCGCTCTCCGAGGCGCATTACTACCTCGGCGTGCTGCACTCACAGGCGAATGCGCGGCTGTGTTCCGATGGCTACCTGGTGGGCCATGCGCGCTGGTTCCGCGGCGCGGGCGGCGATAAGCTGCTTCACGCCTTGCGCCGCTGGGCCGAAGCCCGCGACCGCAAATCCGCGAGAATCGAGTCACGATGAGCTGGATGGAGATTGCAAACTATTTCGCCGCCGACTGGCTGGAGATTGCGGGTTTCCTCGCCACGGTGGCAGGCATCTGGCTAACCACGCGTCGCACCATGGCCTGCTGGCCGTTCGTTCTGGCCGCGGACCTGCTCTACCTGGCCGTCTTCTATCGTGCGCGGTTGTTTTCCGATGCCCTGCTCCAGGTCTTCTTCGTGGCTTTCACGCTTTACGGCTGGTGGAACTGGGCTCGCGGCGTGCGCGCGGAAGGCGAAGTGCGCGTGGTTCCGCTCAGGCTCCGCGGCTGGCTTGGCGGTTTGGCGGCGGGAGCGGCGGGAGCGGCGCTGCTGGGCTGGCTGATGGTGCGCATCGGCGCGGCGCTGCCCCATCTGGATGCCGCGCTGACCAGCTATAGCCTGGTGGCCAGTTGGTGGCAGGCGCGCAAACACACGGCGAATTGGTGGCTATGGATTGCGGTGGACCTGGTCTACATCGGCGAGTATCTCTACAAGGATCTGAGGCTCACCGCCGCGCTCTACCTGCTGCTGGTGGCGCTGGCCGTGCTGGGCCTGCGCGACTGGCGGCGCGCGGAGGCGGCGGCCAGTTAGAAGCCGTTCAGATTCCTGCCGGGCCGCGGCCGCCCTCGCTTTGCCCCTCACTTCGCGTCTGGCGGCGCCTGGGGCGGCTTGGAAACATGCAGCTTGCTCATCTCCTTGGCGCCGGTCGCCTCATCCACGGCCGTCACCTTGACGCCCGTCGCGAACATCCCTGAAGTCCATCTCATGTAATAGGTTTTGCCCGCCTCCGCCTCGAAGCGGATCCTCTCGTTTTCCTTTTTCTGCGCGTCGGTTATGGCCGCGGCGCTGGACATGATGACGCTGGGTCCGTAGTACATCTTCGGCGTTCCGGAGACGACTACGGTGCCCGGCGGCTCCTCCACGCAGTCATATTCCCCGTTGAGCAGGACGGCCAGAAAGACTCCGTTGACAAAGAGACTGTCGTGCGCCGCGGAGCCGACAGCCTTCGACAGCCGGTAGATGCAGACCAGCGCCTTGCCTGCCGAAGGCGCGGTCGGCGGGGCGGCAGGCTTCGCGTCCTGCGCGGCAGCTACGGCCGGAGCGCCCGGAAGCGCCAGCGCGCAGCAGGCGAAGAGGATGGTTGCAAAGGAGTGGAATGCGATCTTGCCGCGGCAGTTTCCAGCGCTGCCGCCGATAGCGGAGTTATACATTTGAGCGCTCCTTTTCCAGGGATTATAAAGCTGGCCAACAACTTAGCAGCTTCCCCCGGCGCGGTCAATTGTCGCTCTCTCTATCTGCAAAGCTCTTCTTGAAGACGGGTTGCGAAACGGCCCCCGGCCGCGCGCGTCCCATCCGGCCCGGTAAAATCATCTCTGTATGGATTCGATCAAGCCAAACCCAGCCGCCGAAGCCATCCCCGAAGCCATTCTCGACGGCAGCCGCTTCCTCCGCGCCTGTCTGCGCCGCCCGGTGGACCGCACGCCGGTGTGGTTCCTGCGCCAAGCCGGCCGCTACATGCGCGAGTATCGCGAGGTCCGCAAGCACCACACGCTGGTGGAGATCTGCAAGCAGCCCGAGCTGGCCGCTGAGGTCACCATCACCGCCGCTGAGAAGCTGGGCGTGGACGCGGCCATCATCTTTGCCGACCTGCTGCTGCCGCTCGAACCGATGGGCCTGGACTTCGAGTTCCAGGCCGGCGAGGGTCCGGTTGTTCACCACCCCGTCCGCACTGCCGAGGACGTTCGCGCCCTGCGCACCGACCGCGCAGGCGACCTGAGCTATGTAGCCCGCGCCATCGAGAAAGTCGCCGCCCACTTCCACAACCGCCTGGGCATCATCGGCTTTTGCGGCGCGCCGTACACGCTGGCCAGTTACATGATCGAGGGCGGCGGCTCCAGGAATTACATCCACACCAAGCAGACGATGTATCGCGACGCGCTGTCCTGGCGCCTGTTGCTCGACAAGCTCCTCCAGGTGCTCGAAGAGTATTGCCGGCTCCAGGTCCAGGCCGGCGCGGACGTTATCCAGATCTTCGACAGTTGGGTGGGATCGCTGGGGCTGACCGATTACAGGGAGTACGCCTTCGAAGCCTCGAAGCGGCTGGTGCGCTCGGTGCAGCAGATGGGCGTGCCGGTCATCTACTTCGGTGTGGAGACGGCGGGGCTGCTCGGCCAGATGGCGGCCACCGGCGCCGACGTGATCGGCCTCGACTGGCGGCAGCCCCTCGATGAGGGCTGGCGATTGGTCGGCCACGGCCACGCGGTGCAGGGGAATCTCGATCCCATCACGCTTTTTGCGCCGCTTGAGGTCCTGGAGTTGCGCGTCAAGGAGATATTGCGCGCCGCTCTGGGGCGTCCCGGCCATATCTTCAACCTGGGCCACGGCATCGTCCCCGGCACACCCGTCGAAAACGTCCAGGCCGTCGTCCGCATGGTCAAGGAGTTCCGGTTGGAGAAGGCAAATGGTTAAGCAAGCCGTTCTGTGGGTGCCCCATCCTTGCGCCTTTTTTCCGGCGCAAGGGTGGGATAGCGCCAAAGCCGGAAGTCCCGTTCACGAGGAGTTGGTGAATGGCTAAGCAAGCTGTCCTGCTGCTCGCCCACGGAACGCCGGAGACCGTCGAGGAAATTCCCGAGTACCTCCGCAACGTGGTCGACGGCCGCCCGCTCCCGCCAGCAGTCGTCGAAGAGATCCAGCACCGCTACAGGCTGATCGGCCGCAGCCCGCTCACCGAAATCACCCTCGAACAGGGCCGCCTGGTCGAAGCCGAAATGGCTGCCTGCGGCCAGCCCGTGCCCGTCTACGTCGCCATGCGCAACTGGCGGCCTTACATTGCGGACGTGGTGCGCCGGATGCGCGCCGACGGCATCGAAGAGGCCGCGGTCGTCTGCATGGCGCCGCACAACTCGCGCACCAGCGTGGGCCTCTACCGGCGCGCCGTCGAGGCCGAGGCAGCCGGCCTGCGCATCGACTTCACCGAGGGCTGGGCGCAGCATCCGCTGCTCGTCGAAGCCTTTGCCGAGCGGCTCTGCCCGGCTTTTTCAAGGCTCACCGCCGAGGTGGGCCACGCGGTTCCGGTGCTGTTCACCGCCCACAGCGTTCCCTGCCGCACGGTCCAAAGTCCCGCGGCAGTTTCCGCGCCGAACCGGGACGAGAACGCCCAGGCGGGTCTAGGGTCCGGAGCCGGCGCCGACCCCTACGCCCAGGAGGCCAAGTGCACCGCCGCGCTGGTGGCCGGGCGCGTTCCCGGGATTCCGCGCTGGTTCTTTGCCTTCCAGAGCCAGGGCATGAGCGGCGGACCGTGGATTGGACCGACCGTCGAACAGACCCTCGACGCCCTGGCCGCCGAGGGCCTCCGGATCCTCCTTCTCCAGCCCATCGGCTTTCTCTGCGACCACGTCGAGATTCTCTATGACGTGGACATTCTCTTCCGCGGTTACGCAGCCCGGCTCGGCATCCGCCTGGAGCGGCCCGAGTCGCTTAACGCTTCTCCCACCCTGGCTAAAGCGGTTGCAGAACTGGCGCGCCAGGGGCTGGCGCGGCTGCGAAATCGGCCGGCGAAATGAAGCCGCCGGCAACGCCGCGCCGCAATGCGGTGGCCCCGCCCGCGGCCGGGCGGTTACTTTTATATGTACGCTTCGCTTTACATTCTCTTTATTTTGGCGCTTCGATTCGATAGAGTAGCTAGGTAGCCCGGGGTTTGCGCTTTTCGCGGGCAATGCCCCGAGGCCGGGAAGATCGTTTCTCAAACAGTGCCTCGATAGTTGCGACCGGCACATTGAGAAGCGGCTGGTTCCGCAAGGACAGATAGGGTGAGTTGCGCCGTCAGGAGTTCCGCCCACGGCCGCTGAGGAAAAACTGAAATGCACTGTAAACGATGCGGGACCGACATGCGCCGCCTGTTGCGGGAGAGCTTTCTGCAAAAACACGTCTATCCGCTCTTCGGCTACTATCCCTGGGAATGTCCCTTGTGCAGAAAGCCCGTTTTGCTCAAGGTGCGGCGCATGCGCAAGAGACGGTCTAAGCTGACAGACTTCTCCGCCATAGACGCCCGCGCGGCAAGAACCTCGCATCATGCCTCCGCGCCCGCGGGCAAGGCGCAATGAACCCGGCTTGGCTCCGGTTTCTTCTCCTCCAGGCGCGCGCCTGCGCGGTCTAGCCGGAGTGGAATGACGGTCCCGGCGAAGATCGGGAGCCTTCATCGTCCACCTGGATCGTCTCCTGTTCGAAGCGCTTATCCTGCTCGCTCAGGCCGGCCAGCAGGAAGGAGTTGGTGGCCGCGGCCTTGCCCTGGACGACAGCCGTAATGACATAGGAACAGCCCAGCCAGTAAGCTTCGGCCAGGTCTGCCGGCGACCATTGGGCCGGGTGGTCGGGGTGGGAGTGGTAAAAGCCGGCAATGTCCCGATCCTGGCGGCGGGCTTCGCGCTCGATCTTCACTAGCTCGGCGGGGGCAATGTTGTAGCGGCTTTGAGCGGAGCCGGCGCAGGTATTCCGGGCGCGGACGGCGGCCAGAACCAGCCAGCCTTCAGGCGTGGATTTGCCGAGCAGGACGCCGCAGCACTCCTGGGGCCAGGCTTGCTCGGCGTGGGCGCGGATTGCCTGGTAGACCGCGCCGGTAAGGCGCAGGACGCTCATCATTGCTCCCGAAACCGCTCGCTCAGGCATCATGCGGCTAACTCAGGCAAGCGGGAGCCGAGTCCGGTTTGAGCCGGCTTAGTTCCGTTGCCGATTGCGGCGCTTGCTCCGGTTATGCGAGATTGGAAAAGCAAGGTGGTTCTTCCCGATCCCTGGTTCAATATCCTCTCAGACTGGAAGCGAGCGTGGCCCGAAAATCCCACAACCCGGACTTCGAAGAGACGCTGAAGATACTGCGCGCTCATGGGTTTGATGTGACGCCTTCCGGCGAAGTCGCAGGGGGAGTTCTGGTGAGCAAGCATGGCGCGGGAGCGGTGCTGGTGGCCGCCCTGGGCAAGGATGCCGCGGGGTCTGAGCCGGTGGCCTTGGCGCGCGGACCGGGAGCGCTGATTGGGAGCGAAGTAGCTCGCTTGCTTGACCGCGGCTACCAGAAATTCATTAAGACTGCCCAATTCGAACTGCCGGCCTCGGCCAGTCAATTGCAAGCAATTCACCTGTTCAGCGAGGAACTGAAGCAACTGGCCGGCGGAATCAGCCTGTACAACGAGTCGCTGGGAACCACGAGCGACCTGTATGAATACGATCGATTGAAGGGCCGGGAGACCATGCAAGCTGCGGCCAAACGCCCATGGGAGCTGACCCCGGGGCATTGATTCCCGGGCGGAGCGAGCCATGCAAGAGGCGGAAGCGGGAGAAGACCAGGCGGCGCAGGGTCGAGATCGCCGCATGATGCCTCGGTGCGCTGTGGACGGGGAAGCCGTGCTCCTGCTGGTGAGCCGCGGCCAGCGCATGCCGTGCCGCATCGTCGAACTGAGCCTGTCGGGCTGCCGGATGAGCGTGGGGGAACGGCTTCTTGCCGGCAGCGGAACCCGCGTCGAGGCCACCTTCAAGGTTCAGGGAATTGCCTTCCGGTTCGGCGGTGAGATTGAATGGGCAGACGATGAGAATCTGGTTGGGATCCGCTTTGTTGACCTGATTCCCCGCCGCAGGGACGAACTCATCGAGGTGCTCTGCGAGCTGGAGGCGGAAGCTGCGGCCAAGCAGGAGAAAGAGGCTGCCGAAAAGCGGGCCGCGGAAGAGCGAGCCAGTCAGGAGTCCGAAAAACAGGCGGCGGAGCAGACTGAGGCCCTGCCGTTCCTGGCCCAGCTCTGGGCCGCGCCTGTGGAGATCAAGGTCAAGCAGGCCCCCGATCCAGTTGCGGCCCCGCAACTGGCTGCATCCGTCCTGAAGCCCGCCGCGAAACCCATACCGGCGGCTTTGCCTTTGGCTGTCCCTTCCCAAGCGCCTGCGCCGCAACCGCCCGGGATGGGGCGGACCAGCCAGCCCCCCGCGAGGGCTTCCAAGCGTGAACGCCGCATGCAGTCCCGGCACGAGGTGGATACCTCTGCCGTCATCTTCCTCGTCAACGTCGGATCCAAGCTGAGCGGGCGCATTCTGGACCTGAGCGCGGGCGGCTGCCGCATCCGCACCGACGAGCGTTTCCCGGTGGGCATCTATACGCGGGTGGAGACCGAGTTTCTGCTGGAAGGACTGCCCATCCGCCTGGGCGGCGTCATTCAATCCCTGCATGATCGGGACCGGCACCTCGTCGGCATCCGCTTCCTCGATATGAGCGCCCGCAAGCGGGAGCTGCTGGGCCAGTTGATCGAGGAGATCGAGGAGCTGCAAGAGGGAAAGAATCGGGCCAAGCCGGGAGAATCGGGCACAGCACCCGTTGCGGGTCACGGGCCCGGGAACGCCCCCCAGGTTCCGGTTGCTTCATAATCGGCATCGACTGGACAGGTTTCTCAACGTCTTCTTCACTCAAAGTGCGGTGTCCTGGGTGCCCCACCCTCGCCGCGCTTTTGCACTTGCGGCTAGGGTGGGATGACTCAAAGCACTGATTCGAAGAATAGTGAAGACGCCCCAGGCCGAACCCGAAACCTACTTCCGCAGCTTGGCCTGCACCCAGAGCGTGGCGAAGACCGGCAAAGCCACGATCAGCACAATCAGCGAGGCCGGAAAGCCGATGTAGCGGTAGCTGTAAGCGTAGCTGACCGCGTGGTGGCCAAAGAGGTTCCACGCCAGCAGCGAGAAGATCGCGATGCAGGTGGTGGCGAAAAATGTGAAGAAAGCCGCCGCAAAAGCCAGCAGAAGGCTGGTAAACAGCCCGAAGCCCGCCAGCGGGAAGCCAAGAACCGTTCCCCCGCCGGGGCGTTTGGTCTTTGCGGATTCCGTCATCTCCCAGGGCCTCCGTCCTCTACAATACAGCTTGATGTCCAGCAGCGCACAGATCGAGCTTTGGCCCGCGGAGAAGGTTGCCGCGCAGGCCACCGTGAACCAGGCGCCCAACGGGGTCCGCTACGCCTTCTGGGGCGAAACCCGCGTCTCCGAACCTGACCTGGAGCGCCTCGTTGGCGCCGTGCCGGCCGCGCTTTCTGCCGCGCTCATCCAGCGCGCCTATTACTTTGTTCCCCTGGCCATTGCCGACACCGGCGAGACCATGATCGCCCCCGCCTACACCGTCGATCTGGGCGACCGCGCCATCTGCCACCGCAACGTGACCTTCGGTTCCACTGAGGCGGTCTTTCTTTCTACGCGGCTGGTCGAGGACCGCTTCGGCCTGGCCTTTGAGTTCTTTATCAATGTGGCCCACAACTTTGTCGATGCAGCCGGCGTTCCGGAGAGCTTCTCCACGCTGGCTTGGTCGCAGGCCGAGGCCCAGGTCCGCGGTGAAACCAGCCAGGACGCCTGGGAGAGCCGCCGCCGCGCCCAGGACACCCGCAACGGCAACGGCCAGAAGATCGTCGACGAGCGATCCCGCAACGCCTACTTCGAGTCGGCCTTCTCCGATTCCCTCGCCATCTACATGCTGTCGATCGCCGTGGACTTCGACTACCACGACCTGCGCGAGCGCGAGTACCCCCTGCTCGCCGCTCCTGCCCTCGCCGAGCGCCTCCGCCACGTGGCCAGCCTCTTCCCCGCCAACTCCGGCTACGAGTTCCAGGTCCTCTACCGTCGCAAGGGGTGAGTACCGTCAATAAGCGCCGGAACCGCGCTTTTCAGGACAAGCAGACCGCAACGGGCAAATGGCCTTTGCTGCCGTCCTTAAGGCAATGCTCCACGGTGTCGAGCGATCCTCACAACAAAGATTAAGAACTTGGTGTTCGTTTGGCGGTGAGAACCACATCGAGCTGAGTGATTTGGGCGCGATATGTCTTCTTATCGGTCAGGTAGACGATCTTGTTCCCAGCAGCGAGCGACGGTCCGATATAGTTTCGATTCGCAAGATGCGGCGTAAAGCCGCCCTTCTTGAGTGCATCCGAGATCGTCTCTACATACGCTTGGTCATCGATCTTTCGGAGCTTGAGCACTGGGCCTTCGACCGCCAAGAATGAGCCCTGCCAGTCGACACCGACCCACCCGCTTCCGGCCATTCGTTGTGTCGCGAAAGTCACGAGCGGATCACAGTCAACCACCTTTGGAATGCGGCCGATCTTGCCCCCGATATCCCGAAGAAGCGCATGCGCGTCTTCAAGGCTTTGGAGTGAACGGATCTGGAGAGACGTGAGCGGATGGCCGACTTCGCCCTTTTCGAGCAGGTGAACCAGGACCGGGATCACCGTCGCGTTCGCGCCGACTCCGACACCGGCCTCGAAATTAATCCACCTTCGTTCTAAGGAATCCGGCGAGAGCAGAACGACGATAACCGAGCTGCTTTTCAAGCCGTTCACGATCGTCGTGAACCAAACCTCGCCGCCTACGATGCTTTCATAATCCGAAGACACGAAGATGGAGAGATCCTGCGAAAACACGCGCTGGAGAAGATCCTTCAGAAGCAGCGCCGTCGCGCGCTCCTCCGTGATATGGCTGATGAAGACACCCTGTTTCTCGGCCTGCACGTAAAACAACCTTTCTGAAATGGTGTTTCCCGGTTGCCGGGTGCCCCAAGTCCGGTCCGCCGCGGAGGATCGGACCTGGGACTCCCGCCAATGACCTGCCCAACCTCTACACCAGCTCCATTCGCACCTTGCGCCCGATAGCTGCCGCGGCTCTCTGCACGGTGTCGAGCTGCACCTTGTCGTTCTCCGGGTCCAGCAGCCGGTTCAGATGCGCGCGGCTGGTTCCCATGCGCCGCGCCATCTCCACTTTCGTGATTCCCTGGTCGCGCATCGCCTTTTCCACCTGCCAGGCCAGCACCCTCTTGACGGCGTAATTAGTCGCATCCTCGAAGATTCCCTCTTCGCGCAGAAAATCGTCCAGCGTAGAGCCAATATGGGGATTCTTGCTCATAACTCGACCTCCTTTTGCCGTGCCCGCGCTAAATCCAGTTCGCCCTGCGGAGTCTCCTGCGTCTTCTTGATGTACCCGTGCAACAAGACCATCTTGCCTTGCGCGGCACAGAAGAATACGCGGGCGACGCGGTTGCTGGAAAGGCTGCTGCGAAGCTCCCAAAGTCCGCCGCCCAGCGGCCGGCAAACTGGCATTCCAACCGGCCAGCCAAGCTCCACCAGACGAAGATTCCGGCCGAGAATCTGCCGGTCGTCGACAGGCAGGCTCTTCAACCAGTTCCGCACCGGATCGGCTCCCGTCCGCGTGCGGTAGAAATGAACGGCCAACGTCTTTGCGCCATCGCTCAACGCATGGGCCTCTCAGGCACAGTGTACCTCTAAAGATACATTATGGCAACTCTTGGCTCTGTTGACATCCTCGTGATAAATAGCGACGGTCTCAGCCTGTAGAGGTTGAAGGCGAGGCCGAGCAGCAACGCCTGGCGCGTTTGAGTCACAAGGGATTTTCCTGGCGCTCGGGCAGAGAGT
>Ga0326727_10002350_pt1 | contig 65119 bp, 63 predicted proteins | sample MB2enrmetagenome_FD_207643 | JGI IMG/M metagenome (GOLD analysis project Ga0326727, IMG submission 207643) | Lab enriched peat soil microbial communities from McLean, Ithaca, NY, United States - MB29MY | ecosystem: Environmental > Terrestrial > Soil > Wetlands > Peat | place: USA: New York...
ACTCCACGCCTTTGACCCATTACCCCAGCGGCTTGCACGCTGTTCGCCGGCACATTCGCCAATCGACCTGTCTTACGCAGTCCACCAAGCAACCATTTCCTTTGGGACCCGGAGAAGTCGCGTGTCTTTCTCAGGTTGTCGAATCGCTCTAGCATAACTTCTTTCGGGCCGATAAACTCTCAGTGCTCCATTCGTTCTACACAATTCTGTCCGGTGCTCAGTTGCTCGCGCCATGCCAGGGAGATTTGCCGTGCCACGCTTGATGGGTTGGATGGGGGTTGTTTTGGTCGCAGTGCTGTTGCTCGCCCAGCCAGCGCGGGCCAAGGGGGCATGCCCTGCCGACACGTTGCTGCCGAAAACCACAGTCGGCTATCTTTCAGCCACAAATTATGACAACCTGAGTGAACATTGGAACAAGACCCAGCTCGGCAAGCTCTTGGCCGATCCGGTCATGGAACCGTTCGAGACGGACCTAAGGGAGCAGCTTCGGACCCAGTGGGCGGGGGTCGCGGACCGCTTGGGGATCCACCTGGAGGACCTTGAGGGCGTGCCGGCCGGCGAAGCGGCCGTGGCGCTCATCCAGCCGAAGTCGGGCGAGGCCGCCGTGGCTTTGTTGATCGACGTCACCGGACGGCTGCCGAAGGCCGAGGGGGTGGTGGCCGCGGCTCGGGCCGACCTGGTCAAGCGCGGCGCCACGGAGAGCCACCTGGCGGTCAATGGGGCGACGTTGCTGGTCTTCGACCTGCCGCCGCCGGCGACTTCGCGGCAAACCATCTATTTCCTGGCGAAGAACCTGCTGGTGGCCGCGGACAATCTGGCGGTGGCCCGCGGGATGCTCGATCGGCTGGTCCACAACACCCGCGCCGACAGCCTGGCGGAAGTGCCCGCCTACCAAAAGACCATGCAGCGCTGTGCGGCGGACGCGGCCGGAGCGGTGCCGCAGATCCGCTGGTTCGTCTACCCGCTGGGCTACGTCGAGGCGATCCGGGCGGCCACCCCGCCCGAACAGCGCCGCCGCGGCAAGACGCTCATCGAGATCATGCGCAATCAGGGTTTCACCGCGCTCTGCGGCGCGGGCGGCTACCTGGACGTGGGCGTCGACGGCTATCAGATCCTCTACCGGACCTCGGTTTATGCCCCGCCCCCGTACGTCAAGGCGATGCAGATGTTCGTGTTGCCCAACAAGCCCGCGGACGCCTTCGTCCCGCAGGCCTGGGTCCCCGCCGACATCGCCACGTATACGACGCTGTACCTGGACATCCTCAACGCCTTCGACAACTTCGGCTATATCTACGACGAGGTCGTGGGCGAGCCGGGGGTCTGGAAAGAGACGCTCCGCGGCATGATCGAAGACCCCAACGGCCCGCAGGTCGATCTCCGCAAGGAGTTGGTCGAGAACCTGGGCCAGCGGGTGACCATGATCAGCGACTACAAGCTGCCGATCACGCCGCAGAGCGAGCGGCTGCTGTTTGCCGTCGAGGTCAAGGATGCCAAAGGGGCCCAGGCGGTCGCCAAGGCCGTCGAGAAATGTTTCAAGAATGATCCCGGCGCCAAACAGCGAACCATCGAGGGCCGGGTCATCTGGGAGATCGTCGAGGAGGAGCAGCCCAAGGTCCCGTCGCTCTCGGTCGAGGTCCCCTCGCTGACGCCCAAGAAGGAAGGCCCCAAGGTCAAGGAGGAGGAAGAGGAGGAAGAGGCCAAGTCGCACTTGCTGCCGCACGGGGCGATCACCGTGGCCGAGGGGCAGCTCTTGATCGCCTCGCACATCGACTTCCTGCTGAAGATCCTCAGGCCGCTGGAGCCGGCCAAGATGCTCCGCAACAACCAGGCGTTCCTGGATGTCTGGAAGACGGCCCAGGCCCGCTTCGGCATGAGCGCGCAATGTGGCCGGGACTTCTGGTGGACCGACGAGAAGGTCCGCCCCACGTACGAGCTCGTCCGCCAGGGCAAGATACCGGAGAGCGAGACCCTCCTGGCGCGGGCGCTGAATTCGGTCTCCGGGGCGGCCAAGAAGGGGACGCTCCGCCAACAGAAGATCAAGGGGGGCAAGCTGCCGGACTACGCGGTGGTGCAGCAGGCCCTGGGCCCGATCACTGCGGCCACCACCAGCGAGCCCACCGGCTGGTTCTTCAAGGGCGTGCTCTTGCCCAAGCCAGGCCCTGCCGGTCCCGCCGCGAGCGACAAGCCCGCGGCGAAGGCCGCCGCCAACGCCAAAGACTGAGAGGGGACAGGGGACAGCCCTCCCCGCCGCTCGCGGGAGCGTTGGCGTATTTGTTTTGGGGCCGCGGAGCGGCCACTCAGTGCGTGCCCGCGCGGAGCGTGGGTGCGAGATGCGCCGGGCTTCCTCGTCCCAAGCAGAGGATCGAGCCGTCGCAGAGCGCCAGCAGCACGCGGCCTTCGCGGTCCAGCGCGAGGCGGCCCATCGCGGGCTGCTCGGGCAGATCGACGGTCCAGACCTTCGCACCGTCGCTGCGGCGGAATCCACTCACCTGGTGCTTCCGGCCGCTTTGGGAGGCCACGACGAGCTGGTCCCTGGCCAGCGCGAAGGCGATGGGCGTAAGCGGCTCGGTCATCCAGAGTTTGAGGTCCGACCAATCGGCGGCCTTGGTCCTCGGGATTTTGGCCAGCGTCTCGGGGCCGCCCGCCTCGGCGGCCTTCTCCCCCAGCCAGTCGAGCAACTTGCCGGTGGGCACGGCCGTCAGGCTGCCGGAGACGCCCTTGGGCGGCACGATGGTGAGCTCGGCGTCCCAGGCGGGCAGGGCCGTGCCCACGTCACTGAGCCGGATTCTCGCGGACGGGCTCTCTACGCAGTAGGCGACGAATCCCGATTCCCCCAGCGGCCGGGTCAAGGTTTCCTGGGTTTCGCTGAGGCGGCGTCCGCCCTGGATCACCCACTTCCCGGCCAGCACGCCGATTTCACAGCCGAATTGGCCGCCGCCTGCGGTGACCAAGTCGCCGGACTTCAGCTCGAAGCCACCGGAGGGAGAGCTGCTGAGCCAGAGTTTGCCGCCTGCCACGGCAGCGTGGCCGCAGTTGCCCAGGCCGGCTTGTGGACCGTTGCGGCCGCCCGAGCCCGCGTCGTCCTTCTCCCACAGCACGTTGCCGGTTTTGGGGTCGACGGCGTAGGCGTGGATGCCGTTCTCGCCCTGATAGCCCGCCACGGCGTAGGCCACGCCGTCCTGGAGCAGGACGCCGGGGATCACGGGCCAGGTGCTGACGAGGTGGCCGAACCAGAACAGGCGGCGGTCCGCGGGCCCGGCCAGAAGCTGCCAGAGGCAGCGGCCGGTGGTCGCATCGAGGCAGTAGACGCGGCCGTCGCCGCCGCCCAGCAGCACGCGGCCCTGGCCGATCGTCGGCGGGGCGAACAGCATGCCGCGCGTGGCGAACTGCCAGAGTTCCTTGCCGCTGGCCGCCTGCAGGCAATGCACGGTGCCGTCATGCGACGCGAAGCAGACGCGGCCCGCCACCGCCACGGGGGCGGTCGCCAGGAAATCCGGGGCCAGCCGCGGACCCGCTGCGCCCGCGTCCGCGGCGGAAGACGGGGTCGCTCCGGCCGGCGTCCACTGCCAGAGGACCCTGGGCGCGGCACCGACGGCGGCGGTACTGGCGGCGCTGCGTTGCGCGTCGCGGCGGTAGGTGGGCCAGTCGGCGTCGCTGACGGCCAGTGCCGCCGGTTCCGCCGGGTCAAGCGCGGTCAAACGTCCCTTCCAGGCGGGCGCGGCGTGCGGCTGGATGTCGGCCGCCGAGGTCAGCACCCGATAGCCCTTCACCGCGTAGTTGCAGCCGCATTCGGAGGGCACGGTGACCATCATGCCTTCGGCCACGATGGACCCGATGTCGCAGGGCGACTTGACGTCGTCCTGCCGGATCGCCTTGCCCGACTGCATGTCGACGACGCTCCCGAAGCAGGTGATCAGAAAGCCGGGCATGGCCGTGGTGGGGCCGCAGCCGGAGCCCACGTGCCGTGGCCCGTCGGCCGGTTTGCCGGTCTTCAGGTCGGTCGGGCGGCCGCCTTCGATCCACTGGCCGTTGAAGGCCAGCGCAGTCAGTGCGCGGCCGCCTGCCGACGGTTTCTTCCAGAGGAAGCTGCCGTCCGCGCGGGAAAGCGCGACCATGTTCTTGGCCCATTTGACGCGCAGCAAGAGCACTTCGTCCAGGGCCATCAGGGCAGGTTGCGAGAAGAGCAGCTCGCCGAGGGTCTTCGAGGGCGGGGTGCGGAACTCGGTTTGCAGGCCCGCGTCGGAATTCGTCCAAAGCGTCTTGCCGGTGCGCAGGTCGCGGCACACCATGCCCGCGCCCTGAACCAGGCAATAGATCCGGCCGTCGCGAATGACGATCAGCCGCTCATCGACGTCGCCTGCCAGGGTGTCGTGCCAGATCGCGCGGCTCGACTCGCGGTCATAGACGGCCAGGTGGCGGCCCGTCGGGTTGGCGGCGACGGTTTGATAGGTGATCGGCAGGACGACGTCGGCATCGCCCGCCAGGACCGCGAGCGCGCGGCCCGCGCAGGCGATCCACTTGACTTGTCCGCCTGGCTTTGGCCCGACGATGCGGCCGCGCTCGGCCCCGGTCTCGGCATCCAGGCGCAGCACGGCATCGCGGTCGACCAGGAAGAGCACGTCGTCGGAGGCGACCGCGCAGGATCGCCCGGGGACATAGCCGCCGTGGGGGACCTTGGCAGCATCCGCCGCCGGCCGCAGGCACTGTTGCCAGAGCACGACGCCGCTGGTCAGGCTGCGTGCCGTCAGGAAGACCTGCCCCCCGGAGTTGCGGCTGGCGCGGATCGAGAACATGCGGCCGTTGCCGGCCACCACGGTCGTGCCCCAGAAGCCTTCCTGCCGCGGCATGCCCCACCATTGGGCCAAGAAGGGCGGCTTCAACGTGGTGTCATCGGAGACCTGGGCGTTGTCCGGGCCGTGGCAGCGATGATTCCAGGGGTCGGAGCCGGCCGGCAGATCGGTTCTCAGCAGGGCCCACGTGCCGGCGTCGTCGGCCGTCACCCGGGCCAGCGGGAGGTCCTTGGTCCATGCCCGCAGCGCCGCGGGCGACAGCCCGCCGCCGGCCCGGGCGCGGCCCACCAGGGCCGTGCCGCGTCGCGGCGCCAGCGCGCGGAGCCAGGCGCTGCGGATCGCCGGGGTGAGGTCCGCGTCGCCGAGGTCGCTGACGACCAGCAGGTCCACCAAGCGATCCGCAAAGGGCAGCCCCGCGGCGCCCGCCTGCTCCGCGTAAAGGGAGCGGCCCAGCACGCCCACGGCCTGGGCCGCGTCGCGAATCTGCGCCAGCAGCCGGGGATTCGGCGACAGGACGTGGACCACCATTGCCGGGCGTTTCGCCAGCTCGATCGCCAGGTTCTCCTCCCCTGCCGCGAGGCGCGGGAAGGAGCACAGCCCGCCGGCAATCCCGGTCTTCGCGACCACATCGTCCGCGGTCATCCCCCAAAGCATCTCGTTGGTCGCCAACAGCGTACATGCCAGGCAGAGCCACATGCGTTTCATCGTCGCATCTCCTGATGGTCCAGCGTCATCTCGCGCAACCGCGTTTAGCGGGAGGGCTTGCCCGCTGTCAGACTTGGGGGAGAATCGCTGCGCCACACGGCGGGCAAGCCCGCCCGCTAAACAACGATCTCACCGGCAGGATCGCAGAACTGGATGCAGTATGACAGTGCCGCACGGCCTGTGCAACAGGCCACAGTCCCTCACGGCTCGCCGTTGATGCGGGCGGAGGGGACCTCGACCTTGGCCCAGAAGGGATGTTGCCGGTCGCCGCGGGTGCGGACGTCTTCGAGGATGATTTCCACGCTGGGCTGGATGAAGGGCCGGGGCAGGTTCACCGGGCGGCCGTTGACCGAGATGCTGATCCGCGTGGTGAAGTCGACCATTTGCGGGGCCAGCCAGACGGTGGTCTCCTTGGTGCCGGTGCTGAGGGTGAGGTTGTTGTGGGCCCGGCTGTAGCCCTGGATTCTCAGGGGAGAGGTGCCGCGGGGGCCAGGCCAATTGCCCGGCTCGACGACGGTGGCCGGCGGCTGCCCGCGGACCTCGGCCCACCAGAAGTAATTGTCCCAGACCCGCATCGTGGTGCAGGTAAACTCGTGCGGAAAGAAGTCGCGGTGGAAGCGGCCCATCCAGTCGAACAGCCGGAGCTGCTCGTCGGAGAAGTGCTCGTGGCCGCGGCCCAGGTACTGGACCACCGTGGCGTTGTAGCCGTTGTCCAGGTAGCGGTCCAGGTCGCGGGCGTTGCGGGACATGCGGCCGCCGTCCAGCTCGCCTGAGACCAGGTAGAACGGCACGGCCTTGGCGTTTCCCCAGTAGAGGCTGCAATAGCGCTGCGACTCGGCGGCAATCGGGATGACCCCCGCCCAGAGGTCCGGGTGGGCCAGGCCGAGGTCCCAGGCGGCGTCGCCCCCCATGGAATAGCCGGTGAGAAACACGCGGTCGGTATCCACGGCGAAGCGGCAGCAGGCGTCGCGCAGGCACCCCAGCACGGCGGCGTGCTCGCGGGCCGAGAACTGGTACTGCGCTTGGTGCGGGACGGTCCACTCGGGCGCCAACACGATGTAGCCTTGGCGGCCGGCCTGGCCGGACCGCCCCCTCGTGGTCCACTCGCCCGCCCACCAATCCACCTCCAAGTCGGCGGAAAGGCCGGCGGCGTGCAGGGCGACGAGCAGCGGGTAGCGGCGGTACGGGTTGTACTCGGGGGGGAGCTGCAGGGTGTAGCTCACCGGTCCTTCCCGCGGCATGCCGGGCACTTCCAATTGGTAACAACCGGGCTGCTCCGCCTCGACCGGCTCGGGCAGCTCGAAGGGCGGTTTCATGTTGGTCAGGACGTGGACCAGGTTGGCCGCCGACGCGGCTTCTTCAGTTTGGATCGACCGCAGCAGCGTGCCGCGGTGGAGCTTCACGCCCTCGCTCAAATACTGCGCAACCAGCCGCCGCATGCGGTAGGCCGACAGGGCGGTCGAGATGTTCGGGATGGCGTGGTCGGCGCCCAGCAGCCAGCCGGTCAGGGCCAGGGCCAGCTTGTCCTCGGCCTGCATTTGCGCGTCGCCCACGTTCTGCAGGAAGGCCGCCATCCGCGGCAGCGTGTCGATGTCCAGCTCCGCGGCAATCTCCTTCTGCACCACCGCGGCCTCTTGCCGGGCCACGGTCTGCGGCAGCTTCTCCAGCAGGGCCGCAGTCTCCTTGACGACCTTGGCGCGGGTGGTCTCGGCGGCTTCGTACTGCTGGATCATCTCGCGGATCGCTTGCAGGATCTCGCCCGGCACGTCCTCGGAGGGGAACTTCTTCAATAGCGCCTGCACGAGCTGGTGCTGGCCGGCGGCGCGGCGGAGCCGCAACTCCGCCAGCCGCCGCTCCGCCGCCATCTGCCGCAGCAGGCGGATGGTCGGCTCCAGTTGCTGCTTGATGTCGCTCTGCTCGGGAAAATCCGCGAGGGCCTGTTCCAGCACCCGCTGGGCGTCCTCGTAGCGCTCGCACTGCAGGTAGAAGCGGGCGATCCGCTTGCGGTGCTCCAGGTTCTTCGGATCGATCTGCCGCCAGAGGATCTTGTGCAGCGTGGCGTGGGGAATCGCGCTGGTGGCCAGTCGCATGTCCCACTTGTAGTTCAGCCCCTCGATCTTGGCCCACTGCGGCGTGATCTCGCTGATCACCTGGATCACCCCCACGATGCCGTTGGGCGTAGCCATGGGGAAGGTGCGGCGGCCGAACTCGTCGAAGCCGGGCAGGGGCCCCGCCGGCGGCCCCACGCTCAGCACCGACTTGATCCCGTGCGGCGTCGGCTGGCGGACAAAAAACTTCTCCTCGGCCGGGCCGACGGTGTCGGCCTGCACGTCGCGCACCTGCCGCCGCGAGACGAAGGTCCGCCGCAGCTCGTCGTCCATGAAAACAATCAATTTCGGGCCGCGTTCCGGCTCGACGGCCGCATTCTGCTGCTCGGCCAGAGTAAAGGTCTCGCCCTGCCTGCCCTTGAGCACGCGCCCGTCGCGCAGCAGCAGTTGGCTGGCCGACGCCGTGCCGGCACAAATCGTGGCGGCCGCCAGGCAGGCCAGCGGAAGGCGGAGGGCGAAGTTCAGCGGGCGGGCTTGCCCGGCGGAAGGCGAAACGCCGCGCGGATCGCACCCGGCCGCAAGGGCCCGGGCAGCAACAGGCCGGCGCCGGGTCGCAAGACCAGTTCTCGTCATGACGCGCCTCGCACTGTTCCGTAGCCCGACAGGTCCACCTTCTATTGTGACCCTCGCCCGGGCCGTGTCAAGCAAGCGCCCGGGGCCCGGGGCCGCCGTGCTTTCGCCGCGTCGAAATGATCCTGGCTCTCACTCGTGATCGGGGCTGGGTTCCTTGCCGTCGTCCTCCTCGTGCTCTTCCTCCGCCACGCGTCGAAGTTTGAGGTGGCTGCGAGTCGTCTTGTACAGCAGCAGACCGGAAACTGTGGCAATGGCTCCCGTGATCCCCAGCCCGAAAAGGGCCTCAGGGATTTTCTGAAGCGGCTCGCGCTCCCAAGAAATCCCCCGGGACGCAAACAGCAGCACGACAAAGCCGGCTAGGCAGACCAGGAACGCAGGTCCCACCATGACCCACCTCCCGACCAGCGGCAAGGTATTCCTTGGCTTGGATGATCCTTCTCGGTAGGCAAAGCCCCTCGCGAAGGTCTGCTCGTAGGGCATCGAGACTGCCTGGAACGTCAGCGGGCACCCGCAGCGCCCGCAGAAGTTCTCGTGGCCCCGCGGTGGCGCGGCACAGTGCGGGCAAATGGGAACTTCGGATTCCCCGGGCTCGTCGCCTTGCATCTTGGGCTCCCCCACGCGTCGGTTGCGGACGAAAAAAAAGGGCACGCCGACGCCGTTGAAACTAACGCGCCACGCAACACCGACAATACCCCCAAAACGGGGATTCTTCTGTTTTCCGTCGTCCGTTCCGCCTGCTGGAATCGACTCCGGCAAGAAGGGCAACTTGACAGGGGTCCCAGCCGGCCGGAGAATGTCCTGTGGCTAGTGGCTGGCGGCTAGTGACTTGTTGAACCAGCCACGAGTCACCAGTCACTGGTCACCAGCCCATGAGCCGTAAGCCGGTTTCGGCCAAAGCGATACTCGTCCTGGTCGTGGCAGGACTGGTCCTGCCGATCGTGATCGCGGTGCTGGTGGGGCTGGCCGCTCTGCTGGCCGCGATGGGCGATGCGGCCGGGGGGATCGTGCTGCGGTACCTCGCCCTGGCCGGCGGCATCGGCTGGATCATCGTCCTGGTGTGCCTGCTCTTGCTCCAGGGGCTCAGCGCGCTGGGTGACGCGGACGACGCGGACGAGAGCGAACATGGTGGCTGAGCTGCCGTCCGACATGATTTTGTTTCCGCGCCGCGTGTTTTACGTCCAGGCGGCACTGTACCTGGTCGTGGCCGTGGCGGCGTTTGGCGCGGGGTATGCCATCGGGCGGGGAAGCCGCCAGCAAGGCGCTCCCGATCATCAGGAAGAGTTGGCCCAACACCGCGTCCCGGTCGAGGGGCGGGCCTCATACGACGACCCGCAGGCCGGCCACGCCCTGCCGGACGAGGGCGCCGTGTTCCTCTGCCTGCCGGTGGGCGGCCCGCAGGCGGGCGCCCCGCAAGCCGGCGCCGTGCCGGCCCACCACCCGTCGGCCGAGGGCTTGGCTCCTTCCGATCAGCCCCCCTCGGAGGGGGATGCGGCGGTGCGGGCGATCCGCGAGATGGGGGGCGCCTACGCCCGGGCAGACCGCTCCGGCCAGTTCATGACCTATGTCCCCGAGCGCGGCAAATACTATGTGCTGATCGTTTCCTGCCACGCAACCCGGATCGGCAAGACCCCGACTGAGGAGGACGATCTGGCGAAACTGGAGGAATACCTCGATCAGGCGAACCGGCTGATCCGCGGCCGCCAGTACCGCTGGACGCAGGAGGAGTTGCGGCTGGACCGCCCGCCGCTGGACGTGACCTTTTCGCCGGACCGTGCGGGCTGATCGCCGCTTCCCAGCCCCGGGACAAATTGGTAAACTTAGCGGTTGAGTCCCATTTCGCCGATCGCTTGCGGCAGCCGCCGCGATCGCAGAGCGTTTGAGGTCCCTCGATCCTTCGGAGCCCATCGTCATGGCCAAACCGCATCGGAAAGCCAAGAAAGCCAACCACGGGAAGCGTCCTGCCAACGCCCGGGCCCGCAAGGGGAAAAGGCAGCAGGTCCGCACGTAGCCCGGGGTTTTGCACGTGGCGCGGTTGCAAATGACATTCCCCCCAGCCACAGGGAAAGGTTCGTGCCGTTTCGCGCCGTTGGCGGTATAAGGAGCGTGTCGTGGCCAAGAAGCCGTTGATTATCGATTTCTCCGAATACGATCTGTCGCAGGTGGTCGCCGGCATCGAGGAGATCCGCCGGTACAATCCGCAGCGGTACGAGATGGAGCAATTGACGGCCGTCTGTTTCGAGGACCCGGAGCGTGCCATCTGCGTGGGCTACAAGGATCTGGCGCCGGACGAGTTCTGGGCGCGGGGGCATTTCCCGGGCGTGCCGCTGATGCCGGGCGTGATGATGTGCGAGGCGGCCGCCCAGTTGGCCAGCTACTACGCCACCAAGTACCACTGCATCGACGGGATGGTGGGGTTTGGGGGGCTGGAGGAGGTGCGGTTTCGCGACGTGGTCCGGCCGGGAGACCGGTTCGTGATTGTCAACCGGCTCTTGAAGGCTCGCCGGTCCATGATGACCTGCCAGTTCCAGTGTTTCGTGCACCAGGGCCTGGTCTGCGAGGGTATCCTGAAAGGGATTGCCCTGCCGGTGAATGCGTTGGCCAGTGGCGGCAGTGGCTAGTGGCTGGTGCCGATCTGATGGGGCGTCGCGCGCTGAGGAAGATCGATCCGTCGCTGGACCTTTCGCGGCACTTGTTGACGCCGGAGCAGTTGCCCTGCCCTTGGGACGCGCGGGCGGTGTTCGGGCGGGCGGGGCCGCTGGAGGTGGAGGTGGGCTCCGGCAAGGGGTTGCTCTTGCGCACTGCGGCAGCGGCCCAGCCCGGCGTCGACTTCCTGGGCATCGAGATTTCCCGGAAATATGCGCGGTTCGCCGCAGCCGGGTTGGCCCAGCGCGAGCTGCCCAACGCCCGCGTCCTGGCGGCCGATGCCCTGCGTATCTTCCAGGAGGTCCTGCCGGACGACTCCCTGGCCGCCGTGCACGTCTATTTTCCCGACCCGTGGTGGAAGAAGCGTCACAAGAAGCGCCGCATCATGCGGCAGACCTTCGTCGAGCGGATCGAGCAGACGCTGCAGCCGGGCGGGACATTCCACTTCTGGAGCGACGTCTTGGAGTATTTCCAGTTGACGCTGGACCTCGTGGCCGCTTACACGCGGCTGCTGGGGCCCAGCCAGGTGCCGGAACCGGGCAGCGACGGCGGGTTGGTCGCCACAGACGACGCGGCCTACCGCACGCACTTCGAGCGGCGGATGCGGCTGGGCCAGCAGCCGGTCTTTCGGGCCGAGTTCTGCAAACGGCTGAACTTGCCGGTCGGGCCGGCAGAAGCGGCGGGGGGACAATAGCTGCCCGCAATCGAGTGTCGCGCCGGGCGGGGCGGCAGCCTGCGACCTAACTGCTTGTCGCGCGGGGGCTTGCGGTTCCTGCCCAGGGGCCATGCCGAAAAGCGCGCCGTTTGGCCCTGGGTTTGCATTTCGCCTGGCCGGACTTTGGCTACCCCGATCCCTATTTGCCGCCTGCGGAAATCCATCCGCGGCTAGGGCATGGAGTCGAAAGCATGCAAATCCCGGGCATCCAGACGGGGCCGGATGTAAGTGCACTGGCCAAACGTAACGGGCCGCTGACGGCCGGAGCGGCGAAGCCGGCCGCGGCCAAGGCGGCCACCCCCGCCGCCACCCCGGCCTCGGCCGCCATGCGGCAAATCCTCGCCCAATACGACGTGACCAACATCTCGCCCAGCGATCTGTCCACCATGGTCCAGAAGCTGCAGCAGTCGGGGGCCGTTTCGCCGCAAGACGCCAAGGAGCTGGGGGCCATGCGCGTGGACCTCGACCAGGCCGGCGTGGCGCCGGACCAGTCGATCAACCTGGTGGACTTCTACCGCCAACGGGTGCAAGAGGCCCAGGACAAGTTCGACGGCGATCCGGGCGCCGTCCAGCAGCAGCAGTTGCAATCGTCCCAGCAGCGGCTGCAATGGGCGGAGAAGTTTGCCGCCGGCCACGCCCATCCCGAGGACATCGGCCTGTGCACGACGGCCTGAGAATGCCAAACGCGGGCAGAAGACGATAGCCCCGCCTCGTTGGTCCACGCCTCGCCAGGCGAGCGGCGCACGTCGGCGAGGAAGCGGCCAGCCCCGGGCCGCGCTCAACGCACACAGCGCATTCCGCCTTGCTTTCGTCCGGTTCTCATTGAATGTTCATCACGTCATCGGCCACAACGGGCAGATCGGTGCCGGCATCGACATCGCGGAGCACGATCTCCACACGTCCAGGTGCGGCGACTCGAATGCCGTAGGGGATCGCTCGAATTTCGCGGCCGCCACGCAACGTCACGGTTGAGGGCTGCTGGACGCCCGGACGATTCATCAGGGCCACGACGGTCTCCATGACCTGTTCGGGCGTGAGCTGCCCCAGAATGCGGGGGTAAATGCAGACCTCGTCGGTGGATAGGCCGCCAAGGCGCCCCTCCGGCGGCCGGTAAGTAATGACGCGGTTCGCCGCGTAGCGGTCACGTATGGCGGCCGCGTCCGTCGCGGCCTGATCTGCCCGGTGGATCAGCTTGATGTCTGATGGGGTGATGCAGGAGCCTCGGATCGTTCGGAGGCAACAGTAAACCCGCCAAAGCGCGTCTCCAAACTGCCCCCCATCCACGGCGCTGGAGCCGATATACAAGAACCAGAGCCCGCCCTCGCCGGTTTTGGCCCAGAAAGCCACCGTGACATCGAAGCCGTCGCGGATCAGGTCAGCGAGAAGCTTCCATCCGTCCGGGATTCGATTCTCTACCAATACTTCTGTATCCATCTCAGCACCCCATCAGGGTTGTCGGCGATTGCGGCGTAGAAGGCTCTAGCGTCCGCCTCGGCCTTTGGCTCGTACCGCGTCGAGACCTTCCACTGGGAAACTATGCCCCAGTTTCCGGCGAACGCCCGACTTGCGGCGAGGCTTCCGTCCAGTTCACTCCTGAGACCAGCGATCCGGATCAACTCGTCGAAGTCGTGCGTGCGGCATTCCTCGACTTTTACCCTTTCCTGGAATACCCAACCGGTACGGACCATTTGTGCCAAGAGGCAGGCCTTCAGGCCACACTCGACGGCATAGCCCGCGACGTAATAAGCCCCCGCCCAGCGGCCACCGTTGATGAGGGCTTCTGCGTCGAGGATCCTTTCCTCGGCCATCTGTCGCAGCTCTGCCTGATTCACCGTTTCGCCTCCGACGGCGCGATGGGCCCGTCCAGCCCGCACTCCCCTACATAATACTCATCCGGCCTTCGGGCAGCCAGCGGGCGGGCGGCGGAGAAAGCCGTGATGCGCCGATGTGTCCAAGTAGGCCCGCGGCCCTGCCGGCCTACCGCGACGGGCGGAGAAAGAGCTGGCGGGCGGAGCCGACCGTCTCGTAGGTCCGGCCGGCGATGTTGTTGCGGTCGTTCTCGACGGCGATCTCGGCCAGTTGTTGACCGCAGGGCGTCGGATAGCGGCCGGTAATGCACGCCTGGCAGAGGCCGCCGGCGTCCAGCCCGATGGCCCGCGCCACCGCTTCGACGGGCAGGTAGCGGAGCGAGTCCGCGCCCAGCTTGGCCGCCATCCGCGCCTCGATCTCCGCGGTGAGCGGGCCGCCGTGCAGGAACTGCGGCGCAAACAGCTCGCTCACCGTGGACATGTCGATGCCGTAGAAGCAGGGGGAAACGATGGGCGGGCAGGCCACGCGGACGTGGATTTCGCGCGGCTGGCCGATCTGCCGTATCCGCTGCAACAGCACCTTCAGCGTGGTCGCGCGGACGATCGAGTCCTCGACCAACAGCACCCGCTTGCCCTCGAGCACCTCGTGCAGCGGGGTGTACTTGGTCTCGGCCTTGCGCTTGCGGTCGCCGCTGCCCTCGATGAACGTGCGGCCGCTGTAGCGGTTGCGGATGAGTCCCTCGACGCAAGGAACCTTCAGGGCGTAGGCCATGGCGTCCGCCGCGGCCTTGCTCGTGTCGGGCACCGGCACCACCACCGTTTCCTCGTCGATGGCCACGCTCTCCAGCCGGGCCAGCTCCTCGCCCAGGGCCTTGCGGGCCAGGTACACGCTGCGGGCGTCCAGCGTGCTGGCCACGTTGGCGAAGTACACCCACTCGAAGAAGCAGTGCGCGCGGCGGCGGCTGGGGGCAAACGTCTGCACCTCCAGGCGGTTCTGGCTGATGATGATCGCCTGCCCCGGCGGCACCGACTTGATGCTCTCCGGCGCAAAACCGACGTTCAGCAAGGCCACGCTCTCGCTGGCCGCGGCAAACAGCGGCCCCTCCACCGCGTAGCACAGCGGCTTGACCCCCAGCGGGTCGCGGGCCACCACCATGTCGCCCAGCGCGTCGAGGAACACCAAGCTGTAGGCCCCGTCGAACCGCCCCGCCATCTTGCGAAACACCTCCACCAGCGGCGGCTGCCGATCGACCGACAGGGCCGAGCTGAGCTCGTGCATGAACACCTCGGTGTCGGTCTCGCGGGCCAGGTGGTTGTTGTCGTCGCCCAGCAACTCCTCGCGGATCTGCGAATAGTTGGCCAGTTGCCCGTTAAAGGCGAAGCTGAACCACTTGTGTTTCTTGATGTGGTGCCGTTCGAAGGGCTGGGCATAGCTGCGGTCCTCGGCCCCGCAGGTGGCGTAGCGGACGTGTCCGATGGCGGCCCGGCCGTCGTACTCCTCGATGAGCGCCTCGTACTCCGCGCGGTGGTTCATGCGGAAGACTTCGCAGACCGTGCCCACGTCCTTGTGGGTGTCGATGAGCTGGCGCCGCTGGGGATGATAGCTGGTCATGCCCGCCGCCAATTGGCCGCGGTTCTGGATGTCCAAGAGCATTCGCGGCATCAGGCGGCTGGCGGCCTCGGCGCCGGGGCAGCCGGGGCCGGCGCAGAGCGGGCTGAGCCCCCGGCCGGGGAGGTGATAGATCGCCGCTACCCCGCACTCGTCATGGATTTGGCTCATGGGGTCATTGTAAGGCCCGGCGGCATTTTTCTCAACCGGTCGCTTTGGGGGAAGACCCTCCCACGGCCGCCTTCCGACATTATGGAGAAATGGGTATATTGATACTGCTGGCGGATGGACACGGCACGTTGGCTAGAGGCCCGAAGCGCAAGCGAGGGCATCGTTTGCATCCCCCGCTTGCGACCTTGCATCCCCCGCTGGCGCAGCGGACTTCTATTGGGCCCGCCAGCGGCCAACATGATTCTCGGCCTGGAAAAGCACGGTTGTCGCCACTATGACCGACCTGTTGCGACAGGAAATCGCCGCCACCGCAACGACCCTCGTCGTGAAGGTCGGCACCAACGTCCTGACCCGCCAGGATGGCCAGCTCGACCAGGAGTGGATCGCCCGGTTCGCCGCCGGGCTAGACCAGGTCCTCCAGGCGGGCCGCAAAGTGGTGCTGGTCAGCTCGGGGGCGGTGGGGGCGGGCATGGGACGGCTCGGGCTGACCAAGCGCCCCACCGATCTGGCCCGCCTCCAGGCCGTGGCCGCCATCGGCCAGAGCCTCCTGGTCGAAGCCTACGAGCGGGCCCTCTCCCCCTACGGCCATCACGCCGCCCAGGTCCTCCTAACCGCCGAAGACCTCGAACACCGCATCCGCTACCTCAACGCCCGCAATACCCTCCTGGCCCTGCTGGAACTCGGTGCGATCCCGATCATCAACGAAAACGACACGGTGGCCGTCGAGGAGCTGGAAAACACCTTCGGCGACAACGATCGGCTGGCCGCCATCGTGACCAACTTGATTCGGGCCCCGCTCTTGGTGCTGCTGTCGGACGTGGATGGCCTGTTCGACGGCGACCCTTCGCGGCCGGAAAGCCGCGTGCTCCCCACCATCGAGCGGTTGGATGCGTCCGTCTACGAGCTGGTGCGGGATCGCCCCGGCGGACGGGGAAAGGGGGGCATGGCCAGCAAGCTCGAGGCCGCCCGGCTGGCCACCGCCGCCGGCGAAAACGTGATTATCGCAGGCGGCCGCGTGCCGGACATCCTCCCCAAGATCCTCGCCGGGCAACCGCTCGGCACCCTCCTGTTGGCCCAGGGCCAGACGCTCACGGCTCGCAAACGCTGGATCGGCCTGACGGTCAAGCCCCGCGGCCGGCTCGTGCTGGACGCCGGGGCCCAGGAAGCAGTGCAACGCCGGGGCCGCAGCCTGCTGGCCGCCGGCATCCTGCAGGTCGACGGGAAGTTCGCCAAAGGGGACGTCGTCGGCCTCCGCGGGCTGGACGGCACCGAGTTCGCCCGCGGACTGACCAATTACGACCACCAGGACCTGGATAAGATCAAGGGGCTGCGGACCGGCCAGATTGCCGCCCGTTTGGGGTATTGCCCCTACCAGGAGGTCGTGCACCGCGACAACATGGTGGTCACCGTCCTTGCCGGAAAGCCGGCCGGGGGCTCTTGACAATGTACGCGCGTATATTGTACGATTGTCCAGAGTAGGATACAGTGAGTTTTTTGGCACATCGCACAGGAAATGAGGACCTATGGAACCCTTTGCCAACGTGACCCAACGGCAGCAGGCGGTTTATGAGTTCATCCGCACGAAGATCCGCAGCCGGGGCTACGGGCCGACGGTGCGGGAGATCGGGCAGCAGTTCGCCATCAATTCGCCCAACGGCGTGGTCTGCCACCTGAAGGCCCTGCAGAAGAAGGGCCTGATCCATCGCGAGCCGAACATGTCGCGGGCCATCCAACTGGCCATGGAGCCGATCGAGGACCGCAGCCTGCCGCTGGCCGGCCGGATCGCAGCCGGCGTGCTGCAGGAAGCCGTCGAGCAGAAGGAGCGCGTCGATTTCGCCGAGATGTTCGACCCGTCCGACCGGGACCTCTTCGTGCTGGAGGTCCGCGGCGACTCGATGATCGAGGACCAGATCGCCGACGGGGACTTCGTGGTGGTCCGCCGCCAGAAGACGGCCCGCAAGGGCCAGATCGTGGTGGCGATCACCGACGAGGGCGAGGCCACGCTGAAGCGGTGGTTCCCGGAGAAGAACCGCATCCGCCTGGAGCCGGCCAACTCCGCGATGAAGCCCATCTACGTCCGCGACGCCCGCGTGCTGGGCATCGTCGTCGGCGTGGTGCGGAAGGTGAAATAGGCGGGAGCGATGGACCCCACGGCGCCGCTGGCGTTTGACTACGCAACCGAACGCGTCGGGCAATCGCGCATCATTCACGCCGATTGCCTTGAGTGGCTTAGCCGCTGTCCCGAGAACACGCTCCATGCGATCGTGGCCGATCCGCCCTACGGCGTGAAGGAATACGACGCCGACCAGCTCGAAAAACGCGCGAACGGCAAGGGGGGCATTTGGCGCATCCCACCCTCCTTCGACGGGCACACCCGCGCGCCGTTGCCGCGGTTCACCGCGCTGAACGGCAAGGAACGCGCCCGCTTGCGAGAGTACTTCCTGGAGTGGGGCCGCCTCACTTGCAAGGCGCTCCGTCCCGGCGGGCACGTCTTCATTGCAACCAACGCCTTTATCTGCCAACTACTCTATGACGCGCTAGTGGACGGCGGCTTGGAGTTCCGCGGGGAGATCATCCGCCTGGTGCGCACTTTGCGCGGCGGCGACCGGCCGAAGAACGCGGAAGACGAATTCCCCGGCGTGTCCTCGATGCCCAAGGGCTGTTACGAACCATGGGGACTGCTCCGCAAGCCGCTGGCGGATCTGAAGGTCTCGGACTGCCTCCGCCGGTTCCAGACCGGCGGCCTGCGCCGCTACGGCGACCGGCCTTTCGAGGACGTGATACGTAGCGAACGGACGCCGCAACGAGAACGCGCGATCGCGAATCACCCGAGCATCAAGCCGCAGTCGTTTCTGCGGCGGCTTGCCCACGCCGCGCTGCCTCTGGGCGAGGGCGTGATCGCGGATCCATTCATGGGCTCGGGCTCAACCATTGCCGCTTGCGAAGCAGTCGGCGTGAGGGGCGTCGGCGTAGAACGGCATCGCGAATACTTCGATATGGCGAAGCAGGCGATTCCCCGGCTGAAGGCGTTAGAAACCGACGCCGACGAGCTGGTTGGTGCCGGCTCGCGGCTATTCTGAGCGGTAGAGCCAGTTGGCTTCCATCTTTCCGTAACCTGTGCGCGTTACACTCGCGGTAATCGTCCGTCGGCTTGTCTCCGACCGGCCAGAGAAGTTCCAATCACTCTTGGCAAGTTGCGCCCCGACAACTTTGAGGAATCGGAACGGCTTTGGCGCGATTTGCAGGCTGGCGTCGCGCGCGCTGTTTGCGTCGAAGACAAAAACCATGAGCCAGGTATCCTCGGCGTTGTGCCCCTGCCAGCCGCTGCCGTGCCGGGACGCCTTGATTTCCACGCCTTCCGTTCCGTACTGGCACGCATCGTGCTCAAACTTGCCCTTGGGCACCAGATCAGGGTGCCCGTTGTGATAAGTGTTCTTCGCCAGCGTGATGCAATACTTCGGGATCGTTGCCGACATGAACTCGCCAACCATGCTGCTGAAATTCGCCGGCATCAGGAAGGACTCGAGCCGCGGCAACCGGCGTGTGTTCAACTGCTGATTCAGGAAACCCAGGAAGTCCAAGAAGTCCGCCATTGCCTTCCGAACATGAGCCACGGTGAGGCCGCAGGGCAATAGCGCCCCGCTGCTAAATCCCTGCGCATTCAAGGCGGCCGGGGTGCAAGCAGCGCATTCGTCCATGATTGTCTCCGCGCGGTTCCCTCGCGGGCGGAGACTCTACCGAAAGGCGGCAAGACGGACAAGAGCGCTTTCTCGTTGCGGGGCACCAGGGCGTCACTGAGCCTGCCCCTGCGTTACATTCGCCGGGCAGGGCAGCCTCTCTCTTGGTTGCCGAAAAGCGGCATTCCCTGGAGGCGCCAGCGGTCAATACTCCGTGAACTCCCGGCGTCGCAAGCCTTCCACATCGAGCGTGCCGGTCTTGGGGTCAAGCTTGATTTCCCACTGCTCCATGGTCCTCGCGCCGATGATTGCGTCCAGGGCATGGCCGTCTGCCCGGCCAAGATCCGCGACCGGCACCGCATCGGTAACGAAATCGAGGCCCTCAATCTTGCCGACCATGAAGCACTGCTCGCGAACCTGGATACGTTGGCCGCCGAGCGCAACGCCGACGGGTGGCGCGACAACACGCCGAGGAGTCTCGGCGACCAGTGTCTCCCGAACGTAGGTGAATGTCGCTCCGGAGTCAAACAGGGCGACCGCGGGTTTCCCCTCAATCTCGATCTCTTTGATGATACGCGACATCAGAATACCCTCGGCCGCGGTGGCCTACGGTCTTCTTTGCCAAGCTTCGGCCAATTCGCGTGGCCACCCAGTAAACGGTATCACACGAGCCGAAAGAGGTCAACAGGGCCTCCCTGCCGTCACGCGCGCGGCGTGGGGATCTTCTTGCCCTTGAGCTGGTAGACGTAGGCCAGCACTTCGGCCACGGCGGCGTACTTGTCCTGCGGGATGGGATGGTCGATCTCGACCTCGCGGTAGAGGGCCTGGGCCAACGGCTTCTTTTCGAGCACCGGGACGCCGTGCTCCAGGGCCAGTTGCCGGATCCGCTGGGCGATCACGCCCGCCCCCTTCGCCGCCACGATCGGGGCGGCCATCGTCTTCGGCTCGTACTGGATGGCCACGGCCAGCTTGGTGGGGTTGGTGATGACCACGTCCGCCTTGGGCACGATGTCGGAGAGGCGGTGCATGGCCAACTGCCGCTGCACCTGCCGCCGCTTGGCGATCACCTGCGGATTGCCCTCCAAGTGCTTCATTTCCTCGCGGATTTCCTGCGGCGTCATCCGCAGGTCACGATCGTTCTTCCACCACTGGAAACCGTAGTCCAAGACGGCCAGAGCGACCAGCGCGGCGGCGATCCGCAGCGCCGTCCAAAGCAAGAGATCGACCAGGCACACCGCGATCTGGGGCACGGGCAGCTCGGCCATGCCGAAGATCTTGTCCCGCTGGCCGGCCAGATAGGCATAGGCCACCGCGCCCACCAGCACGACCTTCACCAGCCCGAAGCCCAGCCGCATCATGCTCGCCAGCGAGAACATCCGCTGCAGCCCCTGCAGCGGGTCGAGCCGGGAGAGGTCGGGCGCGAGTTTTTCGGGCAGCATGAGGAAGCCGAACTGGAGGACGTTCGACCCCACGGCCGCCAGGACCAGCAGGCCCATGAGCGGCAGCAGGTGCCGGCCGAGCTCCAGCAGAATCCGGTTGCACTCGGCGGCCGCAAGCTCCGGATCCGTGGTCAGCCAGGGCGTGCCCCCAAGTTGCTCGGCGAACAAGCGGCCGAGCATCTGGGCCACGCCGCCGCCGAGGAGCAAGAGGGCCGAGAGGCCCAAGAGCAAGATCACCGACGAGGCCAGGTCCTGGCTTCGTGCGACCTGGCCTTCCTCGCGGGCCTGCTGGCGGCGATGCGGGGTCGCTTCCTGTGTTTTTTCGCCGTCGAATTCGGCCATGGGCTAACGGCGGGCAAGCCCGCCCGCTACACTCCGCCTCTCGTTACATTCCCCGCCACGGCACGTGGAGTGCCTGGAACAGCGTCTGGAGCGTCGGCTCGATTTGGGCCTGGAAGACCAGGGCGATCGCGCCCATCGACAGCGAGAGGACTGCGAACGTCAGCAGCGCGTTCAGGCCGAAACCGAGCGCCAGGATGTTCAACTGCGGCAGCGTGCGGCTGATCAAGCCCAACAAGAGGGTCGCCAGCAGGAGGGCCGTCACGACGGGCACGGCGACGCGGATTGCCAACTCGAAGCTTTGCGCGCCCAGGAGCACGAGCAGGCCGGCGACCGAGCCCAGCAGTCCGCTGCCCGCGCCCGGCAGGGTCGCGGCGGCGCCGGCCTGGGCGGAGTCCAGGAGCATGGCCGCCGCCCTGCCCGGCGGAATGCTTTGGAACGTGTCCAGCAGGCCGCCCAGCAGCACGCGATGCCCGCCGATCCCCAGCAGCACGGCCGTGCTCACCAGGACCAGCAGCCGGGAGAAGAGCGGCGTGTTGCTGTTGGAGGTCGGATCGAAGACGTCGGAGAGCGACAGGCCGCCGAGGCGGCTCATCAGCTCGCCGGCCATCTGCACGCCGGCCAAGAGCATCATCACGCCCAGCCCCAGGCACACGCCCACCACCAGCTCGCTGCCCACCAGGGCCAGGTACGGCAGCGTGCCGCCGGGGTCGGCGAGGGTAACGTTCCACTGGGTGGGCATTACCAGCACCGCCAGGATCATCGAGAGCAACGCCCGCACCGTCATCGGCACGTCCTGGGTCCCGTAGACCGGCGCGGTGGCCAAGAGGCCGCTGGTGCGCGTGAGCACCAGCGTGAACACGAGGAACTTCTCGATGTCGAGTTGGCGGAGCCAGTCCATGTGAAATTAAGGATGAAGGATCAAGGATAAAGGATGAAGGCGGAGACCCGCCAAGGCGCAAAGGGTTGTCACATTCCGTCCTTCATCCTTCATCCTTCCGCCTTCATCCTTCAAAAGAACCGCCCCGGGATGCCGGCGATCAGGTCGATCGAGTACTGGAGCATTTGGCTGATCAGCCAGGGCAGCGTGAAGCTCAACACCAGGAACATGACCACGATCTTGGGGACGAAGGCCACGGTCTGCTCCTGGACTTGGGTCATGGCCTGGAGCAGTCCGATCACCAGCCCTACGACGGAGCCGGCCAGCAGCACCGGCGCGGAGATCAGCAGGCAGATCCAGATGGCTTCGCGGCCCAGTTGAATGGCGATTTCGGTCAAGGAGTCCGCAGGCATGGGAGGCGAGGGGGATTTTGAATTTGAGATTGGGGATTTTGGATTTGAGATTCGGAATCAACCGCAAAGCCCCCGCACCGCGTGCGGGGGTTGCCTAGGTAAATGCCTGGAAGCTCTCCATGAGCATGCCGACGACCAGGTGCCAGCCGTCGACCAGCACGAACAGCAGGATCTTGAACGGCAGCGAGATCAACACCGGCGGCAGCATCAGCATGCCCATCGACACCATCACGCTGGCAATGACCATATCCAGGATCAAGAAGGGCAGGTAGACCTGGAAACCGATGAGGAACGCCGTCTTCAGCTCGCTGAGGACGAAGGCCGGCAAGAGGACGGTCAGGGGCACCTCGTCGTAGGTGCTCGGGGGGGGCCCGCCGGCATGGCGCAGAAACAGCCACACGTCTTTGGTATTGCCGGTCCGCTCGATCTGCATGCTCATGAACTGGCGGACCGGCCGGGCGCCCTCCGTCCACGCCTGCTGGAGGTCCATTTGCTTGTGCGTGTAGGGCACGATCGCGTTGTCGTACACCTGCTTCCAGACCGGGGCCATGATCAACAGCGTGACGAACATGGCCAGCGAAGTGATCACCTGGTTGGGCGGGAGAGTTTGCGTGCCGATCGCCTGCCGCAAGAGGCTCAGCACCACCACGACCCGCACGAAACAGGTCGTCATCAGCAGGATCGCCGGGGCGAGGCTCAACACGGTCAACAGCAGCATCACCTGCAGCGCGGAGCTGAGGCCCTCGGGGCTGGTCCACTGCTGGGGTCCGCCCGCCAGGCCCTCGGGAATCTGGATCGATGCGGGGCGGTTGGGCTCTTCGCCGGCATAGGTCGGCGTCGAGAGCACCAGGCACACGGCGGCCAGCATGGTCGCGGCCAGGCAGCGCTTCAGGGTGCGGCTGCAACCGATTTGAGATTTGTGATGTGTGATTTCGGACTTGCGATTTGAGATTTGCAATCCGCAATCTGCAATCTGAAATCTGAAATCTGAAATCCGCTCACGCATCGTCGTCCTCCCAGCGGCGGTCGCCCGGACGGGTCGCCGGCGCCGCCCCGACGGCTTCCGGCTCGCGCGGCTCGGGCAGCGGCTGGCTGGGGCCCTCACCCCCGGCCCCTCTCCCGCCGGGGGAAAGGGGAGAAGAGGGGGCCCATTGCTGGAAGATCTGCCGGAACGCGGCGGTGGCGCCGTGTGGCTGGGCCTGGCGGCAGAGGCCGGCCAGGCGGTCCACTTCCAGCGGCTCGGTGACCTCGGTCAAGGTCTCGACGCCCACCGGGGTGACGGAAACCAGCAACAGCTTGCGGCCGCAGCGCAGCAGGTGCGCCTGCTGGCGTCCGGCCAAGGGGGCACGGCCGAGGACCTCGAAGACCTCGCTGGGCAGGAGGGCCGAGCCGCGCGGGGCGGCCCGCCGCAGGCCCCAGGCGACCAGCAAGAACAGCCCCAGCACCACCGCCAGGCTGCCGGCCACGGTGACCGCGGCCGGCAGTCCGCCGGCCGGGCGTGCGGGCACCGCATACGAGTCTGGTCCGCCGCGGCTGCGGCCGCCGGAGCCCAAGGGCAGCGGGGCCGCGCGGGAACTCACTCCGGCCGGGGCAGCGGCCGTCGCCGCGGGCTGGCCCGGCGCCGCGGTCCCCGCGGGGTCCGGCCCGAAACCGGTTGTGCCGACCGGCCTGGACCCCTCCGTCGCCAGGGCAATCGAGCCGCCGAGCACCACGACCAGGCCGAGGCATCGTGCGATGCGTCGCATCGGTCCGCTTCCTTGCAGTTTTGACTGAAGCCGGCCGGCCCCGGCATCCGATACCGAGGCGGGATTTTCCCGGAATTTGCGAAGCCGCCAGCGGCTGCGCGCGAACGAAAAGCCCTCTGCGAAGCCGCCCCGGCGGCTTCAAGCGTTATACGAGCACGTTGGCTCCCACGATCAACTCCGCCACCCGGACGCAGAAATTGTCGTTCAGCACCAGCACCTCCCCGCGGGCCACGAGACGGCCGTTGACGTACACGTCCACCGGATCGCCGGCGAGCTTGTCCAGCGGCACAACCGATCCTTTGCGGAGCTTCAAGACATCTTCCAGGTACATTTGGGTGCGGCCCAATTCGATCTTCACGTCGAGCTCGACGTCGCGGACCAGGTCAAGCGTGGCGGTCTCGGTGGCGGCGGGGCCTCCCGCGGAGAACTCTTCCAGCCGGTAGGACGAGAGTCCGGAGGGCAGGCCGCCGTCGTGCTCCGCGTTGACCGATGCGAGGGCCCGTTCGGCCTGCGTCAAGAGGAAGTCGATGTCGCGCGGGGCGATGTCGGCGTCCGACGGCGGTTGCCCGGCGGCGGGCGGGGGGGCGGCCTTTGGGTCCGCCGGCGGCGCCTCCGCGGCGGTCGCCTCGTTCAACAGCTTGTCGATGTCGGCCTGGCTCACTAAGGGATCGTCGGCCATGGGAATCCATTCCTCGCTCGGCATTACTGTTCGATGAACGAATAGTCGCTGATGATCACCTCGCGCAACAGCGGTTTGCCCAGCGTCTTGCGGGCCCGCTCGAGGATCAACCGTTTGACGAGCCCCAGGCTGGCGTCGGTCAGGTCGCTGATGTCAGCGCTGCGGATGGTCACCAGGACCTGTTCGCGCAGGCGGTGCTTGTTGTCTTCCAAGAGGCGCTTGAACTCCTTTTCGTTCTCCGCGGCGACACTGCCGTAGAGATGGAAGTCGATGCGGAGCGTCATGCTGGCGGTGGGCTGCAAGGCGGTGACGCAGAACTCGCCCATATCCACCTCGACGTCGGCGGGGGTCTCGTCGGCCTCCGCCCCGGCGGTTTCCTGTGCGGGGGTCTTGTTGCCGCCGGCCTTGCCGGTGCCGCCGGCCATCGCGGCGGTCTGGCCGGCCGAGGGCAGGCAGAGGTAGGCCACGGCGCATTCCACGGCGATGACCAGCGCCACCAGCGCGGCCACCAGGAGTTTCGGCAGCAGCCGACGGCGGCCGGCGGCGCGCGGCTCGGGGGCGGCGGCCTCGGGAACTTCGGCGGTCGTGGCAGGTGCAGTCGCCATGCTCGTGATGCGCAGGAGTTGCTCCTCTCCCCAAGTTTAGCCCGGATTCTTCACACGCAGCCGGCAGTCCGGGATCCGTTTATTCCGCTTGTAACGGCCGCGCCGCCGGCGGCCGGGAGTGCTTCGCCTGCTGATAGGCCACCGCGCGGCGGACCACCTCGTCCATCGACTCGGTCACCACGAGGCGCTCCCCCGTGGTGAGAGTGATGAACGTGTCGGGCCGGGCCTCAACGTACAGGATCAGGTCCGCGTTGAGCACCAGCGGCTCTCCCCCCAACCGAGTCAACTTGATCATGTCTCGCTTGCGCCTGAGTGCAACGGGCCGTGGTACAGGTCTTAAGCAGGATGCTCCGCGCCACGTCTGGTTCATGGCGGCGCGTTCAAGCTCAAGAGGGCGTTGTACAGGTTCTGCACCGTGGTAATCACCCGCGTATTGCCCTCGTACATGGTCGAGGCGAGGATCAGGTCGATCAGGTTGCTGCCGACGTCGGTGTTGGATTGCTCGATGGCGCCGGACACGATCGACCCCATCCCCTGCTCTCCCGGGCTATTCTGGATGGGCAACCCGGAGTTCACAGTGGCAGTGTACAGATTCTGGCCTTGCTGTTCCAGACCAGTCGGGTTGCTGAAGCGGGCGAGTTGGATCTGGCCGAGGTTTTGCGTGATGCCGTTGCTGAAAACGCCGCTGATGGTGCCGTCGGTGCCAATGGTGAAACTGGAAAGGACCCCGGGGGCGGAGCCGTCCTGGCTGGAAACGGAGAGGCTTGAGCCGGTTGCGGCAAGGCCGGAAACATTGGCAAAATTGAGGTTGAATTCCAGCGGCTTGACCGAGGGCTCGCTGTAGCGGCCGATGGAAACCTGGGAATTGGAGGTGGACATGAGGTTGCCTTGCCCGTCGAAGTCAACCACCCCCGTGCCCACGGCGATTTCGGCGCTCCCCGGACCGGGGTCGTTGTTGCCGCAATCGGCGAACCAGCGGTACTGGGTGTAGCTGCTCGTCTCGGCCTGGAGCACCGCCGTGATGTGCACCGACAGCGGCATGCCCAGCGAGTCGTAGACCACCACGTCGGTCGAGGCACTCTGGCCTACGGCGTTTTGCGTGGTGTTAAAGGGCAGATCGATGCTTTCCTGCTGCGGGGTAGCGCCGTTGGTCGTCAGCGAGAGGCTGGCAAGCCCGATGGAGATGGCGTTGCCCGTGCCGTTGTTCCCCACAAGCTGCAAGCAGCCGTTGGTCGTGATGCTGGCGCCGGGGGGCAGGCCGCTGCCGGAGTCGTTGGGGATGGGATTGCTCGGGTCGGACGAAGTGGTCTGGATTCCCAGGGCCTGCTGCAGGAAGGTGGCCAGCTCGCCGAGCGTCGTGCTGCCGGTGATCTGGAGATTCTTGGTTTGCAGGGTCGTGCCCCCCAAGCTGCCGGTGAATTGCAGCGTGCCGGTGTCGGGGAAGACCGGGTTGTACGTCGTGCCGTCGTAACGGTACAGGTTGCTCAGCAGCGTCTGGCTGTTGGCCGCCGGACCGTTCATGTTCAAGGTCTGGCCGCCGGCCTCGAGTTGGGCATCGCTGGAGTTGTCCACCACCGTGGCGCTGGCGTCGGTCGCGTTCGGTAGCGTCGCCACGAGGTAGTAGTTGGTGTTGCCGGCCGTTTGCACGCTGCGATAGATGTCCCGCCCCGTCCACCCGCTGGTATCGCCGCTGGGGATGGTCGGGATGTTGCTGAGCTCAACCTGGTTGTCGCTCAGCAGCGGGGAAGTCGTGGCGACGAGCTGTGGGCGGCTCTGGACGTTGCCGTTGGTGAAAGTAACGTAGTACTGGTATTGCCCGCTGAGCTGGCCCGTGCCGTCCAAGGAGACGGTGGGGCCGCTGCTGGGATAGCTCAAGCTGTTGTCGGTCAGCGGGCCGGTCTGCAGGATCGTGGCCTGGTTGGCGATGTCGCCGGTCGGCGTCAGCGCGCCTTGCAGGGTGACGTTCTGAGTGGCCTTGGCCACCATGGCCGTGCCCAGGGGGATTTGCAGCGGTTGCAGTTGCGAGGTGTTGATGTTGAATTGGTTGTCGACGCCATAGCCCATCAGGAGGTTGCCGTTGGTGGTCACCAATTGGTTCTGGGCGTTGGTCTGCAACTGGCCGTCGCGGGTGTAGAGCTGTTGGCCGGTGCTGCCCTGGACGATGAAGAAGCCGTCCCCCTGGATGGCCAGATCCGTGGGGTTCGAGCTGGTTTCGATGGTGCCCTGCGAGAAGTTGGGACTGATCGAGGCGACCATGGTGCCCAAGCCGAGCTGCTGGGGGTCGGTGCCGCCGTTGGTGGCGCTGGGGGCGGCGCCGATGCTCAGCGTTTGCAGGAATTGCGTTTCGAACTGCACTTGGGATTGCTTGAAGCCGACCGTGCTCGAGTTGGCCAGGTTGTTGCCGACTACGTCTACGGTGGTTTCGGCCGCGCTGAGGCCCGTCAACGCGGTGCTCATGGCGGAAGCCAGACCCATGGTTCTTGCTCCTCTATCGGGTTATCTGCGCTGCGGCACACGCGGTGTGCCGGCGCGCATTCGTTTCGTTGCCCAAGGGGCCGGTCGCTTTCTTGCCGGGCAAGCAGCGGGACCCGCCCCACGTTACTCCTCTTCCGCTCCTTAGTTTGTGCTGCTGCCGGGCAGGATCTCCGTGACGTTGGACAGCGGCAGGCTGTCGGTGCCGATGTTCAAGCTGGCGGTGCCGTTGGCGACGCTGACGCTTTGCACCTGGCCGGAGACCGTGTTTCCCGAGGCGTCCAGCCCCTGGACGTTCCGTTGCAAGAGGCTGCTGGCGGCCGCCAGGTTCTGCCCCAGCAAAACCCCTTGCAGCGTGCTGGTGAGCTGGTTGTTCGATTCGATGTTGCTGATCTGGGTGATCTCCTGCAGCATTTGGCCGGTATCCATGGGGTCCAGCGGGTCCTGGTTCTGCAACTCGGTCATCAGCATGTTCATGAAGTCGCTCGGTTGCAGCGCGCTCAGGCCGCCGGTGGCGGTTGTGCTCTGGCTGCTGGTGGATTGTGTGGGGCTGACGGAGCCTGTGCTCATGGCCGTGTCTCCTGTTTCGTGCTTTTCCATGCGCCCGGGGGCGCGGGTGCCAGGCGAGGCCTGGTCGCGGGGTTCAAACGACAACGTTCAATTGGCTTCCGCCGACCGCCTGCGGCGCGGCGGAATCGGCGGGGTTTGGCACATCGCCGCTGTGAGTGGCGGCCGCAGCCGAGCGGCCGCCGTCCTGCCCGGAGTGCGCCCGGGCGTTCTGGCCGAATTGGCCCGCCTGGCCGCCCATCCCGCCCGGCCGGCGGTCCGCTACGTCCACGTCGAACTGCTGGATCTTGACGTTTTGTTGGGCCAGGCGGTCGCGGAGCTCGCCCAGGTGGTCCAACAGCAGGTTGCGGGCCGAGGAGGTCTCGACCTCCAAGCGGGCGTTCAACTCGCCCTGGCGAACCGAAAGCGAGATGCGCAGCGAGCCGAGTTCCGGGGGACTGAGCCGCAGCCGCAGGTTGCCCGCTTGATCGCCCATGGACTGCACGGCTTGCTCGACGCGCTGCACGAACCGCGCCCGGTCGACCGGCGCCGGGTCGGCCGTCTGGGGTGCTTGGCTGGCGGCGGGGGCTTGGCTGGCGGAGGTTTGCCCGCCGGCGCTCGGCGCTGCCGTGGCGGCGCCGGAGGGCGTGGAGGTTGGGCCCAGCGCGTCGCTCGCCCCGCCCGCCTCGCCGGCTTTGCTCGCCCGATTGCCGCGGCCGGCCAAAGTCGCAGCCGCGGTCGTGGTCGCCGCGGTGGCGGCGGCCTGGGTGGCCTGGAGTCCGGCGGCCGCGCCCGACGATTCTCCGGCAGCGTCGAGCCTGGACGTTGCCGACGCTGCCGACGAATCGAGGGTGGTCACCGCCGCGATGGTCGGCAGCGGCGGTGCGGCTGCCGCACCGCTGGCCGACTGGCCCAAAGCCGTCGCAGCCGGTTGCGCCTCGGCGACGGCTGCGGCCTGCTTGTGCGCCCCGCCGGACTTGTCCGCGGCATCGCCGGACGGCGCCGCCGCTTGGTCCGCCGTTGGCTGGGCAGATTGCTTTTCAGGCAGTCCGGCAGAGGTTGCAGCAGTCAGGGCGTGGCCGCTCATGCCGGCCAGGGCAGTGGCCGTTCCATCGCCGGACATGCCGCTGGGAGCGACGCTCGCTTGGGCGGCGGCCGCCGCGGCCGCGGGCGGTTCGACCGGCAGGGCCGCGGGGGTGTTTTTCGCGTGATCCACGGGGGCGGCGACCGGCGGGAGTGCCGCGGCTGCGACACTATTCAAGTCGAGAACAACGGCCGCTTCGCCGGAGTTCTTGTCGTGGTGTTCCGGCCCGGCCGCTGGCAACTCGCCGCCGGCGGTGTCTCCGCGGGCTTGGCCGTCCGGCGACTGATGGGGTGAGCCGGCGGGACCGTCCTGGGTCGCCTGCCCGTCGGCGGCGCGGCCGGGCGCACTGCCAGCGGGTGTCGCGACCCCGCTGTGCTTGGTGCCCGGCGACCCATTTTGCTGGCCGGTAGAGGCATCTTCAGCCTGCGCGGACGAAGCCGCAGCGTTGCCATCGGCGGCGGCTTGGCTCGCGGCACTTTCTGGGGTATCCTCCGGGTGCGGCTGCTCCTGCACGCTGCTGGACGACGCGGCGCTGGGGGCGGAGTCGGCCGCGGCCTGCTGCGTGCGGCCGGGTTGGCTCTGGGCCTGCCGCAAGTAATCGCCGAACGACGGCGCGGCGCCGGCCTGCGGCGCCGGCGGGGCAAAGCCCGCCTCGATCGGCGCCGACCACGCTTCGCGTGGCGCCGCCATCAGATTGTCCATCCCGGAGGAGAGCATTTTAGCGTCCCACGCCGTAACTTCTTCGCCAAGCAATCTCCAATCCCTATTATTCCTTCGCTTGCGGGCGCAGCCCGCGTCAGGGTGGCCCCCTGGGCGGTGCGAGCTGTCGCTGCGTGTTGTCGGCCATGCCGGCGGCAGGCAGGCCCTGGCGGATCCGCCGCAGCACCTCGCCGACTTCATCGATTTCGGCGGGCGTTTTGAACTCGGCGATGATCTTCGCCCGCTTGCTTTCGGGCATGCCCGCCAGGAGCAGCACCACGTCGTCGATCTCCTTGCCTTCGAGCATGTGGGCGACCAGCTCCTTGGCCTGCTTGGGCTTGATGGTTTCCAAAGTTCGGCGGGCGTCCTCGCGGCCGGCGGCGGTGGCCCCTTTCTCCATGGCCAGCAACTCTCCCTGGAAGCTCTCCCGCAACTGCTGAAGCTGTTTCCGCCCCTCGGTTAGCTTCCGCTCTTCGCTCCGAAGTTGCTGCAGGCCGCTCCGCAGAGCCTGCTCGCGGAGCTCGAGGTTGCGGGTCTTGGCGGCGCGGACCTCGAGGATCTGCGCGTAGGAAGGCTGCTCGGTCGAGGCTTCTTCCGTGCCCGCGCGGCTGCCCTGGACGAGGCTCTCCAGCTCGGCCCCCTGTGCCACGGCCAGCATCACGAGCAGCTTTTCCCGGTTGAGTTGCCAGGCGCGGGTATAGTAGGTTCCCAGGATCCCCGCGGCGATGACGGTGGCCACCGAGACGGAGGCGACGAGAGTGGTGAGAAGGCTGAGGAGTCGGGCGATCATAGGGCGACCTCGCGCATGACCTTCTGCTGGGCGAGTTCATCGAGGCGCTTCACCTCCCGGCGATCTTCCTCCCGGCGGTGCCGGTCGGCCTGCCGCTGGCGGAGCTTTTCCAGCACGCGGACCTCGCGGTCGGCTACCAGCAAGGCTTGCCGCCGGCGCTGGATTTCGGCGGCCAGCTCCTCGCGCTGGCGGAGGATCTGCGCCTGTGCGCTCCGCAAACGCAGCGCATAGCGTTGGGCTTCGACGAGCCGGTCGACGTCGACCGGTCCGGGTCGGGCGGCCTCGCGTGCCAGACCGCGCAGCCGCTGCAACTCCGCTTCGACCGCTTCCAGGCGCTGCCGCAACAGCTCGTCGGCGCGGTACGCCTCGCCGAGCGCCGTGCGGCGCTCGTCGCGAGCCGCCTCGCGGACCTGCAACACCGGGGAGAGTCGAAAGCGGAACGTACTCATGACTGGCTGCCGAGCCGCTTGGCGGCCCGCGCGTAAAGGTCCACCAGCGCCTGCCGGGCCTCGTCCAGCGCACACGGTTGTTCGACCGGCTGGCGCAGATACTGGTTCAGCTCGTCTTGCATTTCGATGGCGGTGTCCACCGCCCGGTTGCTGCCGCGGCGGTAGGCACCGATAGAGATCAAGTCTTCGTGGGCGCGGTAGGCGGCCAGCAGCTCGCGGAAGCCCGTGGCCGCCTGGCGGTGCTCCGGGGTGGTGATGTCGGGCATGAGCCGGCTGAGGCTGCCGAGCACGTCGACCGCCGGGTAGTGCCCGCGGGTGGCCAGGTCCCGCGCGAGCCAGGTGTGCCCGTCCAGCAGGCTCCGCACCGCGTCGGCGACGGGCTCGTTGGGGTCGTCCCCTTCGACCAGCACGGTGAAGAACGCGGTGATGCTGCCGCGGGGGCTGCGGCCGGCGCGCTCCATGAGCTTCGGCAAGAGGGCGAAGACCGAGGGGGGATAGCCGCGGGTGGCGGGGGGCTCGCCGGCCGCCAGGCCGATCTCCCGCTGCGCCAGGGCGAACCGCGTGACCGAGTCCATCAGCCAGAGTACGTCCAGGCCGCGGTCGCGGTAGTACTCGGCGACGGCCGCCGCGGCGGAGGCGGCCTGCACGCGCACCAGCGCCGGCTCGTCGCTGGTGGCCACCACCACCACGCTCTTGGCCAGCCCTTGCGGTCCCAGGTCGCGCTCGATGAACTCGTTGACCTCCCGGCCGCGCTCGCCCACCAGTGCGATGACGTTCACGTCGGCGGCGGTATAGCGGGCCATCATCCCCAGCAGCACGCTCTTGCCGACCCCGGAGCCGGCGAAGATCCCCATCCGCTGCCCCCGGCCGCACGTCAGCAGGCCGTCCAGGGCGCGGATGCCGGTCCCCAGCGGGCGGTCGATCCGCGGCCGGGTACACGGGTGGGGCGGCGGCCGGCGGTACGAGATGCGGTCTTCGAGCACGGGCTGCGGCCGGCCGTCCACGGCCTGCCCCGCGGCGTTGATCACTCGCCCCAACAGCCCGTCCCCCACGCGCAGCCAGCGCGTCGTCTGCCGCAAGCGGATGCGATTGCCGTGCCGGATGCCCACCAGGTCGCTGAGGGGATACAAGAGCGTCAGCTCGTTGCGGAAGCCGATGACTTCGGCCAACAGCGGCGGGGCGGCTTCGCGCTGGATCTCGGCGATCGCGCCCACCGGCGCGGGAAACCCGGACGCGGCGATCGTCATGCCCACCGTCTGTGCAACGCTCCCGCCCAGCGCGGCTGGCAGGATGGCGTCGAGTTGTTCGGCCAGCTCGATCATGGCGAGGGATTGGGGATCGGGGAGGGGGGACAGAGGATGAAGGCGGCCGCTTGCGGCTTCGCAGGTTTCCGCCTGTCGCCTTTCGCGTTCACTGGGTCAACTCCTCTTCTACGCGGGCGAGTTGGGCCTCGAACTGCTGGTCGATGACCCCGAAGCGGGTTTCGACGCGGCAGCCGCCGGCACTAACCGCCGGGTCGGCCACGATCTCGACCTCGCCCAGGCCGGAGATCTCGGCCACCAGCGTCTGCACCTGGCCGCCCAGGGCCTGGTGGTCGGCCGGGTTCAAGTGGATGCGGACCTGCGGGCTGCCGGCGGCCAGCTCGAGGGCCTCGCGCACCAGCGCCAGGGGGATGTCCGGCTGCCGGGCAAGCTCGCGGCGAATCAGCCGCCGGGCGATGGCCGCCGCCACGTGTACGCCCGAGGCCTCCCAGTGGGCCAGCCAGGCCTGCTTGGCCTGCCGCAGGTCTTCCACCGTTCGTCCCAGCGCGGCCAGGGCGCCGGTCAACTGCTTGTGGATCGTCTCCTCGACGGCGAGCATCGCCGCGTGCCGGCCGTCCTGCTCCGCTTGCCGGCGGATCGCGTCGGCCTGACCGCGGGCCTCGGCCACGATCTTGGCAGCCTCGCCGCGGACCCCTTCGAGGTAACCTTGGGCCTGCGCGGCCATGTCCTCGAAATTGAAGGCCACGCGGCTGGTGCCCGGGTGGTGGTCGGTTGTGCGGAGGATGGCTGGCATAGGTTTCCGAATCGGTTGCTGCGGGTTGCGATTCTAGGCGGCCGGCGCGGGCTGCCCGCTGCGATACATGGCCGAGCGGGCCAGGCGGGCCACGTCGCGGCGGGCCTGGTCCACGTCGCCCAGCCGCAGCGGTCCCGGCGCGGCCAACTGCCGGCGAAAGCGGGCCGCTTCGCCCGCCGGCAATTGCCCGAGCACGCGCGCCACCAACTCCTCCCGCGCGCCCACCAAGGCCGGCAGCATCAGCGCGCGGCCGGCCGAGCGGACGACCTCGGCCAACGCGGCGTCGTCCAGCTCGATCAGGTCGTCGAACTCGATGGTGCGGGGTCCCAAGCGCTCGGCCAGCGACGGGTCGTGCGCCGCCAGGTTGTCGAGGATGCGGCCGCCGATCCGCCGATCGGTGGCGGCGAGAATCCCGGCCACCGCCGCGATCCCCGCCACCCGCCGCCGCTGCATCTGGACCTGCTCCGACAGCCGCGACTCGAGGGCCTGCTCGACCTCGCGCAGGATCTCGGGAGCGGTTTCTTCCAGGTCCATCAGCCGGTGGACGACCTCGACCTGGGTGGCCGCGGGCAAGCAGGCGAGCACGCCGCCGGCCCGCTCGGGCGGCAAGTGCGACAGCACCAGGGCGATCGTCTGCGGCCGCTCCGCCGCGAGCAGCCGCGCCAGCTTCTCCGCCTCCGCTTCCTGCAGGAAGTGGAAGGGGGTGGCCTGCCGGCCGTCCGCGTCGGGCCACCCGGGGCGATCGCCGCCCTCGCGGCGGACGCGCTCCAAGATGACTTGCGCCTGCCGGCCGTCCAAATCGATCCCTGCCGGGTTCCGCGGTGGTGTCAACTGCGAAACCTTGCCTGCCGACGGCCGAGCCGCCGCCCGTGGCTGGGCCATCGGCAGCGGCGGCCCGACGCGGAAGAACTCGTCGATCACGCGCCGCTGTTCCGCGGGGTCGATTTCGTCCAGATCCACCAGCAGCTCGCGGACGCGCTGGGCCTGCTCGCCCGGCAATTGCTCCAACAGGGCGTCGGCCGCCGCCGTGTCCAGGCTGGACACCAGGATTGCCGCTTTGCGCAGGCCGTCGTGGGAGAGTTTCATGTTCTTGCGCCTTTAGCAAAACCGGCCCTTGCGCCAAACCTTTTTCCCATCGCGAAGCATGGTTTCCTCAGGGCGTTCTAGCCTGCTTGTCCGATCCACGTGCGGAGGATGTTGGCCGCGGCGTCGGGGTCCTCCTTGACCAGCTCCGACAACTCGTCGCGGAGGTTGGGGCCGCCCGCGACCAACCGCCGCAGCCGTTTGGCGGCGACGGTCTCGGGCGCTTCGCCGGGCTCCGACGGGACTTCGGGCGTGGCCGCAACCCGCAGCGACACGGTGGACGGCTCGGGGGCCGGCACGCCACGGACCATCGAACGGAGCATCAGCAGGCCCGCCCCGACCAGCCCGATCAGTCCCAGCGTGCTCCAGTGCTGAGAGAGCCAGGCCAGCACCTTTTGCACGGTGGAGGGGCCGGGTAGTGCGCCGGGCTTGATGTCCTGGAAGGCCGTGATGGTCACGGGGTCCGCCGTGTTCTGGGTGGCCTCCGCCGGCAAGGGCGGCAAGAGCGCGGTGACCTGCTTGCGGACCTGGCCCAAAACCTCCTCGCGGACGGCGTCCAGTGCGGCGGCGTCCGGCGCCTTCGGCTCCTCGCCTTCCTTGACGGGGTTCCGCTCGTGCCAGACCTTCTCGAAATAGCTGCTGGGGATGCCCACGGCCACCGTGGCCCGCTTGGGCGTCAAGCCCACGGTCTCCTTCTCAATGTGTTCCCGCAAAATGGGCTCGCTCTCCTGGCTGCTGCCGGAGTCTTCCTCTTCTTCGCGGGAGCCCTTGGCGGCGGGGCTGGAGGCCAGGGTGGCGGGGGTATTGGCTGCTTGGAAGCCGGGCCGGCCGCCGCCGCCGGACGTGCCGTCGCGGGTCCGCGTCTTGGTCTTTTCCGTGATCCGCAGGGGAACGGTCTTGGGATCGACCTTCAGCGACTGGGAGCGGCTGGATCGCTCGTGGTCCAGCTCGACGGTGGCCTCGACCGTGAGGCCCAGGATGTAGGACAGGGCGTTAAGGAGCTTGCCCTTCAGGGCCCGCTCGTACGCCTCCTTGATGGCCAAGTAGAGATTATCGCTGCCCTCACCGCCCTGTTGGGGGTCGCCGTGGAAGACGCGGCCGGTGTTCAGATCGGCGACGATCACGTTGTCCGGCTTCAGCCCGGCAATGGCGCCGGCGACCAGTCCGCGGATGGCCGAGACCCGGGAGGGGTCCAGCGGCTCGCTGCCCTGCGGCTTGACGCTGATCGAGGCGGTGGCGAGCTTTTCCTGGGACAGGCCCGCTTGCTGCTGGCTGTCGATCAGGACCGAGGCCTCTTCGATGCCGGTCATCTGGCGGATGATCCGCGACAACTCTTCCTGGAGGGCGATCTTGAACCGCAGCTCGCGTTGCTTGGGGCTCTCGAAGGGGCTGCCGGCGTCCAGGGCGCCCCGCAGCGCCGAGCCGAAATTCGGCGGCAGGGCCTTGGCGTCGGCCAGGGCGGCCATGTAGGCGGCCTGCTGGCCGCGGGGGATGCGGATCCGCCCGCCCTCGGCCGTATAGGTGAGGTTCGCCTTGCCGAGCGCCGCCTCCATTGCCGGCAGGTAACTCGCGGGGATCGGCTCGTCGTTCATCAAGTAGCCGTCGGGCCCCGACATCTGGTGCTGGAACAGGTATCCCAGGCTGACCACGACCACGACCAGCAGCAAGCCGGCCGTGAGCCGCCCGCCGGGCGTCATCGAGCGCAACAGGTCGCTGAGCTGGCTGAAGGCTTTATTGAACAGGTCCATCCGTGAATCTCACTTCGAGCTTTGCTTAGGAGGCCGGGTGTAGGGTGGGTCCTAAACTTGCAGTTTCTCGATCTCCTGGTATGCGTCGATCAGTTTGTTGCGGACCTGCAGCATCAGGTCGAAGGCGATGTCGGCCTTCTGCACGGCCGTCAGTACCGCCGCCGGGGTGACGTCGCCACCGGTGACCAGCTTCTCGACGGCCTGGTCCGCCTCCGTCTGCATCGAATTGACCTCCCCGATCGACCGCAAGAGGAAGTCCTGGAAGGACGGCCCGCCCTGCGGGGCATCGGCCTTGCCGGCCGGGACGCTCGGCAGCAGGGGCAGGCTCGACAGGTTCTGGATGGGTGTGGGCATAAGCTAAAGCGCTACTTCGTGTGAAATCGGCTGTTTGGCGGGCGGGCAAGCCCGCCCGCTAGACCTCCTCTCAGGCGAGGATCTTCAATGTTTGCTGTTCGATGTCCTTGCTGATGTCCATGGCACCGAGGTTGGCCTCGTAGGCCCGGGCGGCCTGGAGGGCGTCGGTGAACTCGCCCATCATGTTGATGTTGGGATAGGCGACGTAGCCTTGGTTGGGGCCGTCCTTGATGGCGTCGGGGTGGCCCGGCTCGTAGTGCAGCCGCGGCTCGCTGTTGTCCAGCTCGACCGAGCTGACGCGGACGCCCGCCGCCCCGCCGGCCCCGATGCTCTCGTCGGTCTGGAAAACGACGAAGCGCGGCTGGTAGGGCACGGCCTCGCCGCGCTCGTTGTGCGTGGTGCTGATGTTGGCCAGGTTGCCGGCGATCGCGTCCATGCGTGCCCGCTGGGCGACCAGGCCGCTGGCGCTGATGTCGAGGGCGGGAATCATGTCAGGGATTGGGGATTTAGGGATTGGGGATTGGGGGATTTCCCATAAAGCCCCCGAATTGCATCCGGGGGATTCAAATCGTGAAACTACACCTTTTCGCTGATGGCGGTTTGCAACAGCCGGAACTGGTTGGTCAGGATTGTCATGGCCAGGTTGTGCTGCATCTGGTTCTTGACCATCTCGGAGACTTGCGTCTCGAGGTCCACGTTGCCCAGGTCGTGGCGGAGGACGGACTGGCTCAGGCCGGCCATCACCGCCGGCTGGGGCGCGTCCGGGGCTCCCGGCTCGCCGGGCGAAGCCGCGGCCGGCTCATACCGCTGGGCGATCGCCTCCTTCAAGCGGGCCTGGAAGTCCTCGACCGACAGGTCCCGGGCCTGGTAGCCGGGCACGTCCAGGTTGGCGATGTTGCCCGCCAGCACCGTGTGCCGGGCCTGGGCGAAACTCACAACCTCCTGTAACACCGGGATCGTCGTCGCTTGAAACAGGCTCGATAACATGTTCCCGCTCCCTCGCCTGTGCAACCGCCGTGCCGCCAGACCCCGCACCATGTCCCCTCTCCCTCCGGGAGCGACCATCTGCGATGGTGCCCGAGGGTGAGGGCAGTTGGGCCCACAAGGCCCGCTCGCCTGCCCTCACCCCCTGCCCCTCTCCCAAAGGGAGAGGGGACGGATTCGGCGGTTCTTGCGCCCGGGGACCGGCAGAATCTGCCGGTTCCCGGCTCAGCCCCGCACCGCCGTGGCGGGGTCTGGGGTCGCTACGAATTTCTCCCGCGGGGCGTAACCATACAGCCGCAGCTTGCCCGACAGCGTGCGCACACCGATCCCCAGGGCCTTGGCGGTCTTCTCGCGGTGACCGCCGAAGTGTGCCAGCGTCGCCTGGATGAGCCGCCGCTCCATCTCTTCCAGGCTGATGCCGACGGGGATTGCGTCGCAGGGGGTCTTGTGCTCGTCGCCGGGCGGGGCGATCAGCCAGCGGCGGAGCTCGTCGGCGCCCACGGCCCCGCCCGTCCCCAGCACGCTGGCCCGGGTGATGAGGTTCTCCAGCTCGCGGACGTTGCCGGGCCAGTGGTATTCGAGCAAGAGCGACTCGGCCGCCGGCTCCAGCGCGGCGGGCTCGCGCTCCAACCGCTGGGCCGCGCGGCGGAAAAAGTATTGGATCAGCTCCGCGATGTCCTGGCGCCGCTCCCGCAACGGCGGCACGCGGAGCGGCACCACCGCCAAGCGGAAATAAAGGTCCTCGCGGAAGCGGCCGGCGGCCACCGCCGCCTGCAGACTGCGGTTGGTGGTGGCCAGCACGCGGACGTCGACGTGGATGGTCTTGCAGGAGCCGACCCGCTCGAACGATTTCTCTTGCAGCACGCGGAGCAGCTTGGCCTGCAGGCCCAGGTCGATTTCGGTGACTTCGTCCAGCAGGATCGTGCCGCCGTGGGCGGACTCGAAGCGTCCGATCCGCGGGGCGTCGGCCCCGGTGAACGCCCCCCGCTCGTGCCCGAACAATTCGCTCTCCATCAGGTGCGCCGAGAGCACCGGGCAGTTGAGGCTCACCAGCGGGGCGGTCTGCCGCGGGCTGGCGGCGTGGAGGGCGCGGGCCACCAGCTCCTTGCCGGTGCCGCTCTCGCCGCTGATCAGCACGGTTTCGGGGGTGGGGGCCACCTGGGCGATCCGCGCCCGCAGGGCCTGCATCGCCGGGCTGGAGCCGAGCATCACCGGCTCCGCGCCGCCGGGGCAGGCGGAAGCCGCTTCCGGCCGCACGAGCCGCCCGTGGCGGATCGCCTGCGCCACCAGCCGCTCCAGCGCGTCGGCGTCGAAGGGCTTCTCGATGTAGTCGAAGGCCCCGTGCCGCATCGCCTCCACCGCCGAGCTGACCGTGGCGTGGGCCGTGACCATGACCACCTGCGCCCCGGTCCGCCGCTGGCGGAGCTGGACGATCAGCTCCAGCCCGCTCATGCCCGGCATCTTCAGGTCGGTCACGATGCAGTCGAACGCTGCGCTTTGCAGCACTTGCAGGGCCTCGGCCGCACTGGAGCAGCAGGCGACCTGGTGGCCCGAGGTCCGCAGCACCTCGGCCATGGACTCGCGGGCCTGGCGATGGTCGTCGACGACCAGCACGCGCCCGGCCGTCGCGGCAGCGACGGCGGCTGTGGAGGCCGGCTCCCGCGGGGAAGTGGCAATCATCGCACGGGCTCCTGTTTCGGGATGCGGAGCGTGAAAGCGGCGCCGCCGCCGGGGGCATTCCGGGCGGTCACGCTGCCCCCATGCGCCTCGGCAATCCGCGAGACGATGGCCAGCCCCAGCCCGGTGCCTCCCTGCTTCGTCGTGAAGAACGGCTCGAAGATCCGCGGCAGCACCTCGTCGGGCAGTCCGGGGCCGCTGTCGGTGACTTCCAGCGCCAGGCCCTCCGGCTCGGCCAGGCAGGCCACGGTGAGGATGCCGCCTTCGGGCATGGCATCCACGCCGTTCAGCACGAGGTTCAGCACGGCGCGGCGGATCATCTCGCGGTCGGCCCCCAGGCAGTGCTCCGCCGCCGCCAGCACCATGCTGATCCGCTGCGCCTCCAGTTGCGGCGCCAGCGACGCGCGGATGTCCTCCAGCAGCTTGCGTACCGGGAAAACCCGGATTTGCGGGTCGCGGTCCGAGGTGAAGTTCAACAGGTCGTGGACCATCACGTCCAGGGCGTGGAAGCCGGCGCCGATCTTGTCGAGCGTCTCCAGGCCCGCCGCGTCGCCGGCCAGCCGCCGCCGCAACAGGCTCAGGTAGAGCGTCACCGGGACGAGATTGTTGCGGACCTCGTGCGCCACGTGCGAGGCCATCTGCCCCAAGTCGGCCAGGCGGTTCTTGCGGGCCAGCTCGCGGTTCTTGACTTCCAGCTCGCGGGTCAGGTGTTGCACCTCTTCGCGGAGGGCCTCGTGCGTCTTCTCCAGCCGCAGCGTGGCGGCGTGCCAGGCGGCCAGCACGGCCTGGAAGCCGGCGCGGTCGTCCGCCATCGGCGGTTGCGGGTTTGGGTTCGGCTCAGTCATGGCTCTTTTCGTTCTGGGTGCGGGCGTCCCGCCTGCGTTTCCAGGGCAGGCGGGACGCCCGCACCACAACGTTTCTATCGTTCGCTGCACAGGTCGATGTGTCGTGCGTCCGGCGGCGCGGCGACGTACGCGCCCCGCACCTGGCCGGCCAGGCGGAAGCGGGCGAGGCGGGCCGCCGTCTCGTCGCGCTGCCGCAGCAGGGCCTGCTCGCAGTGTTTCTCCTGGCGGACGATCTCCGCCAGCAAGGCCTCGCACTCGTCGATCGCTCGGGCGCAGGCCGCGCGATCCTCCGGCGAGGCCCAGCGGCGGCCGGCCGGATTCTCGCCGCGGAACGGATCCAGCGCCCGCTCGATCCGCTGCAGCTCCGCCAACGGCCGGTGCTTGGCCGCCAGCACGTCCAGCAGGGCGGTCATGTTGCCCTGCTCGATGAGCTCGATTTGCTTTTTGCCGATGTCGCGGAGCCCGGCCAGGCAGGCCCGCCGCGCCCGCACCAGCCGCGCCAACAGCTCCGTGTCCAAGGCCATCGTGCTCACAGGCTTGTCATCCAGTCCAAGACGGCGTTCCATTGTGTCCGGCTGTAGTTGGTGGTCTCGTCGAAGCGGGCGTTGCCGGGGATGCGGGCCAGGGCGAGCCGGGCCTGCTCCAGCGAGGTGCGGGCCTGGCCTGCCCGGTCCATCCCCCGGTACACCTTGGCCAGCGAGACGTAGGCTTCCAGGACTTCCGGCCGATCCGGGTAGGCATTGGCCGCCTCGGTGTACGCCGCGACGGCCTCCTCGTGCCGCCCCAGCGCCGCGTAGACCTCGCCCAGCGCGAAGCGGCAATTGCGGAGCATCGCCTGCTCGGCCCCCGACAGTTCCTGCGGGTCGCGGCCGGCCAAGGCGTCGCGGACTCCGCGGTACGCCGCAACCGCTTTTTCCCAGAGCGGCTTGGCCTCGGCCTCGCGCCGGGGCCGCGGGCCTGCGCCGGCGGGCTCGCGCAACGCCATTGCGGCGCGGCAGGCGGACACGGCGATGAGGTAACGGGCCTCGATCGCCTGCGGGGCATCGCCGTAGCGGGTCACCGCCTCTTCCAGCCGCCGCATCGCCTCCGCCCACCGCCCTTGCTCCGCCAGCAATTGCCCCAGGGCGAACAGCGAATCGCGCCATTCCTTGCTGGCCGGGGTTAGCGATTGGCCGTCGAGATTCGCGCGCAGGAAGGCTTCGGCCTGCGTCAGGTCGCCTTGCACCGCCGCCGCCCGGCCGGCCAGCAGCCGCGCGCGATAGGACACCGCGTCGCGTGGATACTGCTCCAGGCACCGCCCGAGCGCCTCCAGCGCTCGGGGGTACTCGCCCAAGGCCAGCAGGGCTTCACCTAGCTCGACCAGCCCCTGGGCGTGCCGCTTCCGCGACTCGTTCTGCAAGTACAGCCGCAGCAGGCGGACCGCGGCGGGGTAGTCCTGGCCTTGGCTGTAGGCGATGGCGGCCTTCCACACTTGCTCGGGATAGAGCCGCGAGGCCAGCTCGCGGCGGGCCAGCTCCGTGTAGACGCCGCCGGCCAGCCGCAGTTGCAAGCGGCCTTGCCGGCGGAGGGTTTCCGCCCGCTCCCGCGGCTGAGCGTCCGCCGCGACCAAGAGGCTCTGCCCCCAGGCCTGATGCGCCTCGGCCCGCATCTCCAGGGCGCGGACCTTGGAGACCAGCGGCGGGGCCAACAGCCGGCTCAACCCCAGCGCCAGCTCGTAGCGGTTCGCGGCGAGGTAGGCCTGGCAAGCTGCCGTGACTTCCGCCTGCACCTGGCCCAACGATATCCAGGGATTGTGGAACTCCGGCGTCCCGCTGATGTCGGCCAGCAAGCGGCGATAGGCGGCCAGGGCCGCCTGGTCGTTTCCCATCCGCCGCGCCTGCTGGGCCTGGTGGAACGCGGCCGCCGTGCCCTCCGGCGTGCCGGCAAAGAGCTTGCTCGTGCGGTCCAGCAGCGTGCAGGCCGCCAGCCGCTGGTCTTGCCCCAACAGGCACAGCGCCGTCAGGACCATCGCCTGCCGCGTCGCGCGGTTGTCGATCGTGTCGCGTTGCTGGGCCAGCCGCAGCGCGTCGATGGCGGCCTGATATTTTTCGCGGGCTTTGCGGCGGTTCTCCGGGTCCGGGCCGGCGGCGGCCAGCGCCTCGGCCTCGCGGTAGAGCATCCGGCCGCGAAGCACGGCGACCTCGCCGGCCGCACCGCCCCGCGCCGGTATGCGATCGAGAATCGCGGAACATTCGCGCAAGCGGTTCAGCCGGAAGAGAATCTGCGCCCGCTGGACGAGGGCTTCGTTCCGCTCGGCCGCAGGGAGCTCCGCCGCGGCCAGCAACTGCTCGTTCTCCGCCAGGGCCTTGTCCAGCGCTGCTGCGGCGCCGGGGTGGGAACCGGGACGGGATGACTGCGCCCCGCCGTCCTGCCCCGCGGACTTTTCCAGGGCCGGGGGGCTCTCGTTCAGCCAGGCGTCGGCCAAGCGGCGGTGGACTTCCGTGCGATACGCCGGACTGGCCTTCAGGACCGCCTGAAAGATCGGACGGCTGGCCGAGATGCGGCCGCTGAGGTACAGGCTTTCGCCCAGCCAATACAGCCCTACCGCCTGGCGACCGTCCGGAAAGCCGCGGTCGTGGGCATTTTGCAAATACTCGGCGGCCGTGCGATAGGCGGCGGTCTTCTGTTTGTCCAGCGCGAGTTGGGCTTGGTGGACCGCCACCATTCCCAGGACGAAATCCGGCCCGCCCCACTCTTCGGTCGACAAGTCGCCCTGCTGCCGGAGTTTCTCGGCCATCTGCTTGGCCTCGGCATCGTTGCCGCGATCCAGCGCTGCCAGGGCCATCGGCAGGGTGACCGGAGCCGTTGCGGGTGCGCGGCTGCGGAACATCACGATTGCCGCGATGGCGGCCAGCAAGCCGAGCCCCGCCGCCCCGGCCAGGACGAGCCGGCGCCGGCTGGCGGCCAACCAGCCCAGCGCGGCGCGGGGCCGCGCCGCCAGGGCCGACAAACGCCCGAGCAGGCTCGCCGGCGAAGCGTTCGCGGTGGAGTCCGGGGGATTGGGCTGCATGGACCGGTTCGGAAGACCACAGGCCCCACGCGTTCGGCCGGCTGGCACGACCACGCCGCCGGCGCTCGACAAGCGCACCGGCCAAACGGCAGTGCCACCCAGACCGCGTCGCGGGGGGACCAAGACGAGGAAAATGCGGGCAGTATGTACCCGAAAACGGCGAGTCCTGTCAATGGACGTTTCCCGCCGCCGATCCCTCCGCCAGGGAGGGGTCCGCAAGAGCCTGGGCTAGAATCGCTCGGGCTGCCCCTCTTCAGCCTCCTGCGAAGGCTGACGATTCGATCCGGCCGCAGAGGGAGGCGAGAGAATCTGATCCATGATCCAGCGATTGACGTCCGAGAGCATTTGCGGGGTCAGTTCGTGGCCGTCCGGATAGAGTCGCAACGTGGTCGACAATCCGGCGGTGTGCAAGAGGCGGAGATCGCCGCAGACGTGGGTTTCGTCGTAGACTTGGCTGCGTCGGCCGGCAGCCAGGAAGATAGACAATCTCCGCGCTTCGGGCAGCCTGGACAAGGGAGCGCGACCCAGTGGGTCTCGCGGAAATGCCCCACCCAGCGACAAAATGCCCGCGAATCGGTACGGATGGTTCAACCCGACCTGGAAGGCCATCGTCCCACCGCAATCGAAACCGGCCAGGAAGACCCGCCGCGGGTGGATGTGCAGACGGCGGCCAGCCAGCTCGATGCAGTCGAAGATCCGTTGCTCGGCCTGCTGCAATCGCTCGGCCGAGGGGCTCCACCCGTAGATTTCCGCCTGGGGTGGTCGGGAGACATCTGTCGCGGCCGCTTCCATGAGCGTGCCGCGGGGCGCGACCGCCACAAAATTCCTCAGACTCACCAGCGGCATGATCCGCATCAATTGCCGCTCATCGCTGCCCGGCCCGTGCAGCCAAACAATCAGCGGATACCCGTAGCCCGGCGCGTATTTCTCGGGGAGAAACAGGGCATGAACGGTATCGTGCGCGTCCGCGGCGAACTGCCCCGACTCAATCTGGAAGTTGGATTGGATCGGCGGTTGATAGAGAATCTCAAGCGACTGCCGTCGAAAGCTCATGGCTTTGCTGGTTCTCTGGGGACGGTAGCTAAGAAAGAAATGAATTTGGAAAACATCGCGCCGGGACTTCTCTTGCCTCGCCAGCGGCCGGTCCCCCAAGTCCCGCATCCTTGATCTCCAAACTTTACGCATTCATGCGCAAGCTGTCAACCACATTCCTCCGCAGCCGCTCTGCGAGCAGGAGATCGCCGGGGCGATTGTGGAAAACCTGTGTACGGTCGGCGTGCCAGCAGTGCTGGCAGCGGCCGTCAGTCCAGCAAGCGGGCCATGGCGGCCACCAGCCCTTGCACCGCCTCGACGCTCTTGCGGAACGCGGCCCGCTCCGAGTCGCTCAGCGCAATCTCGATGATCCGCTCGACGCCGCCGGCGCCCAGTACGACGGGCACCCCCACGTAGAAGCCGCCCACGCCATACTCGCGGTCGCAGTACGCGGCGCAGGGGATCAATCGCTTTTTGTCGCGGACGACGGCCTCGACCATTTGCGCGGTTGCCGCCGCGGGGGCATAGTAAGCGCTGCCGGTCTTGAGGAGAGACACGATTTCGGCGCCGCCGTCGCGGGTCCGCTGGACGATCGCCTCCAGCCGCTCGGGGTCGAGCAACTGCGTGACGGGGATCCCGCTCACCGCGGCACAGCTCCCCAGCGGCACCATCGCGTCGCCGTGTCCGCCCAGGAGCATGGCAGACACGTCCTCGACGCTCACGCCCAACTCCAGGGCGACGAAGGCCCGAAAGCGGGCCGTGTCGAGCACGCCGGCCTGGCCGATCACCCGCTGGGGAGGGAAACCCGTCACCTGCCACGCCCGCTGCACCATCGCGTCCAGCGGATTGCTGACCACGATGACCACCGCCTGGGGGCTGCCCGTGCGGACCTGGGCGGCGACCTGGCCGACGATACGTGCGTTGGTGGCCAGCAGGTCGTCGCGGCTCATGCCCGGCTTGCGGGGCACGCCGGCCGTGATGACCACCACGTCGCTTGCGGCCGTGTCCTCGTAGCGGGTCGTGCCGGTGACGCGGGCGTCGAAGTCCATGATCGGCCCCGCCTGCAGCAGGTCCAGGGCCTTGCCGCGAGGCATGTCTGCGGTTTGCGGGATGTCCAACAGCACGACGTCGCCCAGTTCGGCGGCCGCACACCAGTGGGCCGTCGTGGCGCCGACGTTGCCGGCGCCAATGATCGAAATCTTCGCGCGACGCACGGGTCTCTCCTTCTGGGATATGGGCAGCGTTTAGGGGGCGACCACGCGGGGCGTGGTGCCCTGCCCGCCGCTCGGCTAGGGCGGCCGGGCCGCCAGCCGCTCCGCCAGCGGACGTAACATCATACCCGGCGGACCTTGCTCTAGGCCAGGGACCGGCTTGGCCCAGCCAAAAGGGGCATCGCACGCTGGAAAGGAGTCTTGCCGGAAATCCGGGCCAGCCGGTTCTTGTTCAGGCGCAAAGCCGCAGGGCCGCCAAGGCGCGAAGGGCAAAACCAAAAAATGTGACGGGAGCAGAAGAGAAGATTGGCCAGGCTGGCCCCCCGGCCTTGTGGCGATGACGGCGCAATATATTGTCTGCTTTAGCTTTGCGCCTTCGCGACTTGGCGCCTTTGCGTGAAAATCCCTCCCGCAAAGCGTTTGCCACACCGCCGAGTCATGCCCGTGATGGGTTAGCCCGTGTTTACTGTACAATTGAGGCTGGAGGGGCCGGCCGTTGGGCGGCTCGGCAGCCTCCCAGGGAATAGTCCCCGCCGCCCGCGACGAATACCCTCAGGGCCGAAGTTCCCCAGCGGTTGGGGCCTGGTGCTGCGGGCCTCGTCGGCAGCGGGAGATCCGACGCATGGCGCTATCGCTGCGGGAATTCAACGGCATGGTCGAGGACTCCGGTCCGGCCTTGTACCGTTTGGCCTACCGCCTGGTGGGGGATCGGCATGAGGCAGAGGACCTCGTGCAAGATGCCTTCCGCTCGGCGTGGAAGAGTCGGGAAGCGTTCCGGCCGGAAGGCGGACATCGGGCATGGTTGGCGGCAATCCTCCGCCGGCGGGTGGTCGACCACTGGCGCCATCACCGCCCCCCCGTCCTGCTGGCCCACGAGCAAAGCCTCGAAGTCGAATTGCCCGGCGAAGACCCCTGCCGTGACGAGCTCTCGGATGGAATGCAAAACGCCTTGGGCCGGCTCCCCGAGGACCTCCGCGAGACCTTGCTGCTGGTGGTGGTTGCCGAGTTGACGCACCAGGAGGCCGCCGACCTGTTGGGTGTTCCGCTGGGAACGGTGCTCTCGCGCGTGAGCCGCGCCCGCAAGCGGCTCCGCGAGTACCTGCTGGCAGCCAACGGGAACGGAACTGGCAAATGATCATCATTTCGGGCCTTGAGGACATGCGACCGACGTCGGCGCTGCAACCGCCTACCGAGTCCCGGCGGACGGCGCGCATCAGGCGATGGGGCACCTTTGTGTTCGCGTTCCTCGCGGTGCTCACTTTTGCGCTCGGCGTCGCCCTTTGGGCGCACTATCACCCGAGCGTTACACACGATCACGACGAAGACGGTAACGAAATACAATTCATCTGGTAGCAGACTCGATGACTTGGTCCGACGCCCATCTCGATGCGAAGCTGCGGGCCGTTCCGCTCCCGGACGGTCTGGCCGAGAAGCTCCGCGCGATCCCGCTGGCCGACGACGAGGGCCTGGATGCCGCGGTCCGCGACTGCCCGGTCGCCGCAGGGCTGCTCGAGCGGCTGCGGGCGATTCCCCTGGCGGAGGATGAGGGCCTGGACGCGGCCCTCCGCGAGGTCCCGCTGCCGCAAGGGTTGCTGGCGCGGCTGAGCAAAATCCCGTTGGCCGACGACGACGGGCTGGACGCGGCGATTCGCGACGTGCCCGTGCCGACACGCCTGACGGCCACCTGGCGGCGGCGGACGCGGCGGTCCGAGCGTGGCAACCGTTCGCGGGTCCTATGGGTGAGCCGCGTGGCGGCCGCGGCCTCGCTGCTGATCGCCGTGTCGCTGACCTATCTGGCCGCCACGCTGGTGTCGATGGTGGTCGGCCGCCAGGCCCTGACCCGCTCGAATACCCCGGAAAAGCCATCCCCGCCGGACGTGCAATCTTTGGACGAGTCTTGGGCGGCGCAGGGGCCGGAAGAGAAGACGGGGCCGCGGCCGTTGCCCTCCGAGATCAGTCTGGCCAAGACGGATGAGCCTCGCCGCCGGCCCGGCCGGACCGAGCTGGGCGGCGGCCTGAGCCTGCCCCCGTCGGACGATCCGCTCTTGAAACCCGCGCCGGACCACGCACTCGGCTACGGGGTCAATGCCAATCCGTTCGACGAGTTGCCGGAGCTGCCCAAGCGGCCGGCGGGCATGGTGCCGCGCGGGATCGACTGGCCGCTGGTGCCGGGCTCGAACTCTGCGGACTTGATCCGCTACCGCGTGCATCCGTTCGTCTCGCCGGCGGCCCACCCGCGGCTGGCCTCGATGACGGTGCCGCTGGGCGTGGACAGTGCGAGCTTCGAGCTCAGCCGGCGGTACGTGGAAGAGGGCGAGTTGCCGCCGCCGGACCTGGTGCGGACGGAGGAGTTCCTGGCGCGGGACTACGATTTCCCGCGGCCGGTGCAGCGCGACCTGGACGTGGTGGTTGCGGGCGGCCCTTCTCCCTTCGGCGGCGAAGGGCTTTGCCTGCTGCAGATCGGCGTGCAGTCGCGGGAGGTTTCCGGCCGGCATGCCCCGGTGCAGTTGATCCTGGCGGTCGACACCTCGGCGAGCATGCGCTGGGGGAGCCGGATCGAGATGCTCCGCCGGGCGTTGCGGGAGTACGCCGCGGGGCTGGCCTCCGACGACCGGCTCTCGCTGGTCTCGTTCAGCCAGGCCGCACACGTGCTGATCCAGGACGTGGGGCCGGCGGAAGTGCGGCATTTCCTGGCCGCCGTCGATTCGCTCTCGGCGGAGGGCACCACCGACGTGGCGGCGGGCCTCCAGGAGGCGTTTGCGTTGGGCCGGCAGTTGGCCGCTCCCGGCCGGCCGCCCGTCCGCGTGGTGCTGTTGAGCGACGGGTTGCTGGAGCTGGATCGCGCGGGGATGGAGCAGATCGAACAAGAGATAGCCGCGGCCGCCCTGCGCGGCGTTCCGCTGGAGGTCGTGGACCTGGGGCAGCAGAAGCAGGCCGAGTCGCAGATGGCCGCCCTGGCCCGCTCCGGCCGCGGCGCCGTCCGCCGCGCGGTCAATGCCCAACAAGTCGGCTGGGCCCTGCGGGAGATCGTTTCCGGCCGCACCGAACTGACCGCCCGCGATGCGCAGCTCAAGGTGACTTTCCAGCCGAGGGCCGTGCTGGAGTACCGCTTGTTGGGCCACGAGGCGAAGGAGTGGGCGGGGATGCTGCCGGGCAGCCCGCAGGCCGATTTCCACGACGGCCAGTCGGCCACGGTGCTGTATGAAGTCCGCCTGGCGGCCAACGGCCCCAAGGAGATCGGCACGGTCGAGCTGACCTGGTATCCGGTCGGCTACGACGGATCGCGCGGCCAAGGGGGGCAGCAGAAGTTCAGCCGCCCGGTGCTGCTCGGCGACTTTGCCTCGTCCTGGGCGGGCACGGCCCCATCGCTGCAGGAAGCGGCCCTGGCCGCCCAGACGGCGGAAGTCTTGCGGCGCAGCCCCTTCGTCCTATTGCGGAATCCCCGCACCTCCCTGGCCGCCTGCCTGGTGCGGGTCTCCGACCTGGCCGGCACGGTCGACAGCCGCTTGTACCAGCGGCCCTCGTTCGTCGAGCTGGCCGCGCTGGTGGACCAGGCCATCAAGGCCAAGCCCGCCCGCAGCGGCCTCCGCCGGCCGTAGGAGGCGCGTGTGGCACTGACGAGAGGGGCTGAGATCGGGTGCCACTGGCTTTGCCAGTGCTTTGGGCGCGTCGACGTTCCATGGCGTTGTGGGTATCGGAAGCGATGGTGGAGCCAGTGGCGCACTCGAACAGCGCCGCTCGCCCGTTGAGGATTTCCCGGGTGACACAACAGCAATGGTCCCCGACCGCGACGACAAGATTGCCGATTCACCATCAAGGCCGATGAGGCGGCAATTTTCGTTCTGCCCTCTGCTGGTATCCACCGCCACCATCGTGCTGTTGCTAGGCATAGCGGCAGCACTTGGGGAGTGGGGCTTCTGGTTGGCCGTATCGGTGGTAGTTGTGGTTGCCTCGATAGCGGCATGGAAGCACCTATCCGAGATTGGTCGCCTCCTCGCAGGGCTGATGCTATTCCAGTTCATTGGCGCCGCTTTCGTGCAACCTGGCGATGAGGGCGCCTGGTTCTGCACGATGTGCCGCCTGTACCTCGCCGTGGACATCTTCCTCTTTGGTCGTTTGTGGCTCTTCTACAAGATTGCCCAAAGGCCCGAGCCGCGCCTCCCCTGGCTAACAAAAGCGGCGATAATTACATCTCCAGTTTATATTGCCGTGGTAGCCACCTATCTGATGGAAGCCTACGGGATCTTCCGTTGATGCACCGAATCTATGACATCTGAGATCGATACATTCGAGACGTGTCCCCGTCGCGGACTGCCTGATGGCGATGCGAGATAAAGAGGTTAGAATGTGTTCGATGCCCTGCGTGGCGAGACCGCACGGACATCCGTTAGGTGCATCACCGCTCAGGAGGACTGTCGGACTTACTGGAGAGAACCGACGGGGAGGACGATCAACCCGACGCCGAGATCACGCCCCCTGAAGGGGGCTAAAAGGAAAAGTGGAAAGGCGCGGGATCGCTCCGCAGTCCCAGACGTGAACGTCTGGGCTAGAGAAAAATGCAGGTATTAGAATGCACAGGCACGCTTGGGCTGAACGGATGCGACTCGTCGCCTGGCTGGCGATTTGCCTGGGGGCGGCCCCGTTTCGGGCGGCGGCCGTCGAGCCGGCGCGGGAGTTTCTGGATGCCCTGCGGCGCAACGGTTACTACGACGAGGCCATTGCGTATCTCCAGCAGCAGCGCGCGGACGGCCGCGCCCCGGCAGCCTTCCGCGAAACCATCGACTACGAGCTGGGGCTGACACTCTTGGAGAGTTCCCCCGCGCTGGCCGCCCCCGAGCGGCACGCGCGGCTCCGCGCCGCCGAACAGCGGTTGGCGGCATTCCTGGAAGAGCACGCCCAGCATCCTTTGGCGGCGGCCGGCGGCAACGCCTTGGCCGACGTGCTGGTGGCCCGCGGGCGGCTGCAGGTCGAGGAGGCCGGCGCGTGGGCCGGCGGCTCGGCCGAGCGGCGGGAGCGGCTCCGCGCGGCCCGAAAAACCTTCGCCCAGGCCGAAAAGGCCCTGGCCCAGATCGAACAGCGCAGCGAGGAGCAGTTCAAGAAGCTGGGCTTCGTCGATCTGCGGGACCTCAAGAAATGTCAAGCCCGCGACCAGCTCCGGCGGCAGATTCTGCAGGCCAAATTGGCGCGAATCTGGGCCCGCGACGAGATCGCCCAGACCTACGAGGCCGGCAGCCCGGAGTTCCGCGAGAGCCTGCAAGAGACGGCGCGGCAGTTTGCCGAGTTGCACGAGCAGCAGGGGGATCAGCTCGCGGGGCTTTACGCCCGCTTGGGCGAGGCCTCCTGCTATCGGCGGTTGGGGGAGGCGGGGAAGGCGTTTGCCATCTTCGAGGGGCTGCTGATCTGGCCGGACGAGCCGGAGGCGATGCGGACGATGAAGACGCTGGCCGCGGTGCAGGCCCTGGAGACGGCCTTGTTGCCCGGCGTGAACAAGTACAAGGAGGCCATGGACATCTCGCGGAAATGGCTGCAATCGGCGCGGGGCGGCGAGTCGGGCAGCGAGGAGGGCCTGGCGATCCGCTTCCTCGGCGGCGAGGCTGCTATGGCCTACGCCGGTTCGCTTGCCGACGTTGGGCCGGAGCAAGCCAAGCGTCGGCAGCAGTGCCTGGCGGCGGCAAAGGAGAGCTACGCGGCGGTAGCCGCGGCGGCCGGCCCATATCAGCAGAAGGCCAAGATCCGGCTGTTGGAGCCGGCGTTGGCCTCCGCGACGGAACATGCCCCGGACGACTTTGCCGCGGCCCGCGACCGCCTGCAGGCGGCTATCGAGCGAGTATCGGCCGCGGAGGTGGAAGTCCGGCTGGCGGCCGGCAAGATGGTCGAACTCCGCCGCCAGTGCCAGCAGCGGTTGGAAGCGGCCCGCGGGGAAGCCATCCGCTACGCCCGGCTGGCCCTGCGATTGGGCGCCGCGGGGGTCCCCGCGGACGAGCTGAATGCCGTGCGATACTACCTGGCCTATTTGTGTTTCGGCTGCGGCGACATGGAGGAGGCGGCGGTGCTGGGAGAGTTCCTGGCCAGCAGCAGGGAGGACAGCCCGCGGGCCCGCGAAGGGGCCAAGATCGCCCTGGCGGCCTACGACGCCCTGTTCCGCAAGACTCCGGCGGGCGCGGACCGCCGCCAGGCCCGCCAGCCGTTGTTGCGGCTGGCCGAGTCCGTCGTCAAGCGCTGGAGCAGCTCGCGCGAGGCCGACGAGGCGCGGATGGTACTGCTGGAGGCCGCGCTGGACGACGGACGCCTGGACCAGGCCCGGCAGTATCTCGACGCCATCCCGAGCGACTCCCCCCGCCGCGGCGAGGCGGAGTTGGGGCTGGGCCAGGCCCTGTGGACCGCCTACGGAAGGGCCGTGCGGCTGCCCGCTGCCCGCCGGCTTGCCCCGAACGAATTGCAGGACATGCTCGCCCGGGCCCAGCAGCTTCTCCAGGACGGGATGGAGCGGATGCGGGAGCCGCTGGAGGCGCGGGGGGCCATTTCCGGCATGTTGGCCGCCGCCTCGCTGGCCATGGCCGAGATCAGTCTCGATGCCGGCCGTTTCGACGAGGCCGCGGAGCGGCTGGAAGACCCGAAACAAGGCGCCAAGACGCTGGTGGACATCCGCGACCGCGCCGCCCAATGGGGCGACTTCCCGGCCGAGACGTATCGCGTCGCCTTGCGGGTGTACCTGGCTGCCGGGCAGGAGGAGGCGGCCGAGCGGGCCCTGCTGGAGTTGGAGAACATCGTTCGCCAGCAGAGCGGCGCGGACGCCGCCAAGCGCTTGATCCAGAACGCCGTGCGGCTGGGCCGCGACGTGCAAGACCAGATCGACGCATTCCGCCGGCAGGGCAAGGACGATCTTGTGGCCCGCTGGGTCCGCGCAACGGAGGTCTTCCTGACCCACGTGGCCGCCGCGGGCGACCAGGCCTCGTTCTACCGCCTGCACGCCGTGGCGGAGGGATTCTATGGCCTGGGCGCGGGCCTGGAAACGCCGCCTGCTGCCGTTACGCCGCAGGGGGCCGCGGGGGGGGAGCTGGGTGCGCAGCCGCAAGCGGCCCAGACGTACTACCGCCGGGCAGCCGAGACATTCCAGGGGCTCTTGCAGCGATGCGAAGGCGACCGGACCTTCGCCCCCCAGCCGGAGGCCGTCACAGCGGTCCGCGTCCGGCTGGCAAGCTGCCTGCGGCGATTGGGCCAGTACGCCGGCGGCTTGGAGTTGCTGCGGGCCGTTTTGAAGGAACATCGGACGATGGTTGACGCCCAGGTCGAGGCCGCTTATACATATCAAGATTCGGGCTCGAAACAGTCCGACGGTTATCGGCTGGCCATTGCAGGAGACCCCCGCTACCCGGAAATCTGGGGTTGGGGGGAGTTGGCGCGGCAGGTCGAGTCCAGCCCAAGGTATCGGGAGGTTTTCTTCACGGCCCGCTACAACCTGGCGCTATGCCGCTTCCGCCAGGCCCAGGCCGAGCCCCGGGCGGCGGACCGCGCGGGGCTGTTGGCCGCGGCCAAAGAGGACATCCTGAGCTTCCAACGGGCCCAGCCCGACCTGGACGGCCGGGCGCCGACCGAAGGTTGGTCGTGGCAAGATTGTTTCGGCGAGCTGCTTCGGCAGATCGAGGGTACACTGAAGAGGTCGAAGTAGTTTCCGTTGCAGAGGGGCATGGCACCCACGACTGGCCACCTTCACGCGACAGAAAGCAAGCTACGCAACCGAGGAGAGCGAAATGAGCAACAAAGCGATTGTCCTGGCGGCCGCCGTGGCGCTGGCGGCCGTCTCGACCGGCCGGGCCGTCGACCGGGTGGAAACGACCGGCAAGGAAAAGCCGGTGCTGGGCAAGATCGTCAGCATCACGCCGCAACAGGTGGAGGTCGAGTTGTTGTCTTCCGGCGGCGCGACCCGACAAATCCCGGCCAATGAGATCAAGAACGTCATGTTCGAGGACGAGCCCCGCGCCCTGCTCTACGCCCGCAAGAACATCGCCGACGGCGAATATGACAAGGCGATGGACGACCTGCAGAAGATCACGCCGGCGGAGATCGGCCACCGCGATAACGTCGTCACCGAGGTCGAGTTCTTCAAGGCCTATTGCGCCACGGAGCTGGCCCTGTCGGGCAACGGAGACATCACCGAGGCGACCAACCAAATGCTGGCCTTCGTCAAGGCCCACGACGGCAGCTACCATTACCTGCACGCCTGCGAGCTGATCGGCAACCTGCTGGTGGCCAAGGGGAGTTACAGCCAGGCGGAACCGTATTACCGCAAGCTGGCCGCGGCACCCTGGCCGGACTACAAAATGCGGGCGGCGATTGCCATGGGTCGCGCGCTGCTGGCCCAGGGCAAAGCGGCCGAGGCCGCCAAGGCCTTCGACGAGGTGATCGCCAGCGACGCCGGCGGCGAGCTGGCCGAGGCGCAGCGGCTGGCCGCCCAAGTGGGAAAGGCCCGCACGATGGCCGCCGGCAACCAGGTCGACGCCGCCATCCGCTCGCTGGAAAAGATCATCGCCGACGCCGACGCCGACAACGAGGAGCTGCACGCCCTGGCCTACAACGCGCTGGGCACGGCCCTGCGGAAGGCCCAAAAGCCGCAGCATGCACTGCTGGCCTTCCTGCACGTGGACCTCTTGTATAACTCCAATCCCGAGGCCCATGCCGAGGCATTGGCCAACCTGGAGCAGCTCTTCACCGAGCTCCACAAGCCCGAACACGCCAAGCGAATCCGCGCGACCCTCGACCAGCGCTACAAGAACAGCCGCTGGGCCACCGGGGCAAGGTAGCGGCGCCTCACAGTTCCCAGCCGGGGCGGTACTCGCGGCGGGCGAACTGGTTCACTTCCGGCAGGTTCGTACACTCCATCTTCTCCACGTCCCACTCCACCTTCTTGCCGACGCCGGCAAACATGGCCAAGTGGCCGCTCAGGGCGAAGGAGGCCAGCGGGCCGGCCGCGGTCGGGAAGTCCGAGCAGGGCGTGCCGCCGTTCTTCAGGCACCAGAACAGGTCGCCCACCGGGCCGCCGTGGGCGCGGGGCAGGATCTTGGCCGGCTTGGGAATCTCCTTGCCGCGCTCGTAGGGAATGAACTGCCAGCCGCCGGCCGTGCCCTCGCTCCGCATCAGCCCGTTGCTGCCGACGAACAGCGTACACTCGCCGAACTTGATGTGATGCTTCTTCTCGACCTCCTTCATCACCGCGGGCATGTTGTCGCGGTTGTCGTAGGAGTGGATCTTCACTTCCGGCATGTCGCCGCGGGCCGGGATCGTCCAGCAGAGCACGTTGTCGGTGGGATACAGCTCGTCGGTGCCGGGCTGCTGCGAGAGGCACTCGATGGTGTATTTCTTGGCCTCGGCCACCTTCAGGGCCCAGAACAGCACGTCCAGGTTGTGGCAGGCCATGTCGCCGATGGTGCCCGTGCCGAACTCCCGCCAGGATCGCCAACTGAAGGTGTGCAGCCCGTCGTGGTACTCGCGGAACCGCGCCGGCCCGATCCACTCGTCCCAGTGCAGGCCCTTGGGCACCGGCTTGCTGGGCGGGCGTTTGCCGCTGCCGCCGAAATTGCGGCCGAAGATAGTGTGCGTCTCGGTGACCTTGCCGATCGCCCCGGCCCAAATGTACTCCGTCACCGTGCGGATGACCTCGCCGTAGTGTCCCTGGTTGCCCATCTGGGTCATGACGTTCTTCTCCTTGGCCGCCTTCATCAGGGCATAGCACTCGGCCACGTCGTGGGCCATGGGCTTCTGCACGAAGGCCGCCTTGCCCAGCTTGATGGCCCGCATGGCGGCCGGGGCATGGTGATGGTCGGGCGTGGCGATCAGCACCACGTCCAGGTCCTTGCCGCAGGCGTCGTACATTTTGCGGTAGTCGTAGAAGGTGCGGACGCCTGGGGCCCGGCCCTTGATGCCTTCCAGGGCCCTGCCGAGGATGTTCTCGTCGACGTCTACCAGGGCCACGGCCCGCTCGCTGGCGGCGGCGCCCGGGTTCCCGCCGCCCATGCCGCCGCAGGCGATCACGGCCACGCCGAGCTTCGAGTTGGGCGAACGCTCGGCGAGCACGGCCGGGACGCCCAGCGCTTGCACGCCGGCCGCGGCGCCGACCGCCAGGCTCGTCCGGGTGAGGAATTCGCGACGGGTAGATCGCGTGGGCATTTTCGGTCTCCTTCTTCGAGAGGGGGGATTGGGGTAGGTGGTCAAGGCAGGAATACGCTAACGCGCATGGCCCGCATTATGCGGCCAAAAAACAACCGTGTCAAGTCTGCCACCAGACCGCCGAACCACGCCGCCCGCCACCAGTCACCCGCCACCAGTCACCCGCCACCAGTCACCCGCCACTAGCCCTTGCTCCCTCCGCCGCGGCGTGCGAAAATCAGCAGAGAAGGACAGGCCGCCAGGCCGGGGGCCAACGCCCCCGGCGCCACCACGCCCGAGGCTTCCCATGTCGCACCCACTTGACGCCAGTCAGACCCTGGACCGCGAGTTCTTGGCCATTCGCTCGAAGCTGCTCGACGTGGCCGCCGCGCTGGATCGGATCGACCGGGCCAAGGGCTCGGTGGTCGGCGATCCGCGGCTGGACAAGATCCGGCAGAGCCTCGGACTGCTTTCGTCGGCCACCGCCGACCGGACCGAGGCCGTGGAAATGATCTTCTCGCTCCCCTATCAGGCGGATTGGCGGAAAGTGTAGGGCAACAACCATGTACTTCTTCGATCCCCACATCCACATGGCCTCGCGGACGACCGACGAGCTGGCGGCCCTGTCGCGGGCCGGCTGCGTGGGCCTCGGCGAGCCGGCCTTCTGGATGGGCTATGACCGCTCGGGCCTGGACAGCTTCCGCGACTACTTCCGGCAACTGACGGAGTGGGAGCCGAAGCGGGCCGCCGCCTACGGCATCCGCCATTACTGCTGGATCGGCATGAACTCCAAGGAGGCCGAGAACGTGGCCTTCGCCCGCGAGGTGATCGCCTTGCTGCCGGAGTTTCTCGATCGGCCCGGCGTGCTGGGAGTGGGCGAGATCGGCCTGAACAAGAACACCCCCAACGAGGTCGCCACGCTCGAGGCCCTGCTGGACCTGGCCCTGGGCCGCGACGAGCAGATCCTCTTCCACACGCCGCACCTGGAGGACAAGTACAAGGGCACGCGGATGATTCTCGACCTCTTGCGGGCCGACCGCCGCGTGGACCGCAGCCGCATCGTGATCGACCACTGCGAGGAGCACACCATCCGCCTGGCGCTGGACGAGGGCTACTGGGCCGGCATCACGCTCTATCCCACGACCAAGGCCACGCCGGAGCGGGCCGCCGACATGGTGGAGATCTACGGCCCCGAGCGGATCCTGGTGAACTCTTCGGCCGATTGGGGGCCTTCCGACCCGCTGGCCGTGCCCGCGTTCATCTCGGTCATGCGTCGCCGCGGCCACGCCGAATCGCTCATCCGGCGGATCGTCTACGACAGCCCGCTGCGACTGTTCAACCAGAGCCACAACTTCCAGTTCACGCCGCCGGAGTAACGCGCGACGGTCCAGAGGACTAAGCCCCGAAGGGGCGCGCTATGATAGCCCAGGGCGCAGCCCTGGGAAACGGACGCCTGTGCGCCACCGGAGCCCCGAAGGGGCGCGCTATTCGGCGCGCCGAACAGGCGCGCGCCGAGAGCAAGCGTTGACAAGAAAGCAACCGGCGAAAGACCACGAAGGCTCCATATGTCCCAATCACTAGCGAACATCCTGGTCCACGTGATCTTCTCTACGAAGAACCGATCGCCGTTCATTCAGCCGGAGATCGAGGCGGAACTCTATCCTTACCTGGCGACCGCTTGCAACACTTGCCGTTGCCCCGCACACAAGATCGGTGGGACGGCAGACCATGTCCACATCGTCTGTTCACTCGCCCGGACGGTCGCGGTCGCCGATCTGATGGAGGCGGTTAAGGCGGACTCCTCGAAGTGGATCAAGACGCAGGGCGCCGCCTACGCCGACTTCGCCTGGCAGAATGGCTACGGGGCCTTCTCGATCGGCCAGTCGCAGCTTGGCGCCGTCAAGCGATACATCGAGGGCCAGAAGGAGCACCACCGCGCGCGCACGTTCCAGGACGAGTATCGCCAGTTCCTCCAGCGGTACGAGGTGGACTACGATGAGCGGTACGTTTGGGACTGACGCGATAGCGCGCCCCTTCGGGGCTCCGGCGGCGCACGGGGGCACCCGGTCCCCAGGGCTGCGCCCTGGGCTTTCGTAGCGCGCTCCTTCGGAGCTATCGACCGGCAAACACCGGGTGAACTCCCCTACGCATCCGGACTTGCCAACCCCCGGCAAACATACCACAATGGGTATGAGGGTAGATATGATCCAGACTGTCGAGGCCATGGTTGACGAACAGGGAAGGGTACGGCTCCTCGCGCCGGTACACGTGTCCGCCCCCTGCCGGGCCCTGGTGACTATCTTGGACGAGTCGCCGGTGGGGATCGCTGAAACCGCGCTAATGAGCGAAGCAGCGCTGGCCGAGGACTGGAATCGCCCCGAGGAGGAAGCCGCGTGGTCGTACCTCGCGCCAGCGAAGGACGAGCTCGCGTGAAATACCTGGTCATTATCGAAAAGGGTTCGCACAATCTGTCGGCCTATGTGCCCGACCTTCCGGGCTGTGTCAGTACCGGCCGCACCATCGACGAGGTGCTCCAGAACCTCCGCGAGGCCGTCGAAGGGCACCTCGAAGTGATGCGGGGTTTCGGCGATCTGATCCCCGAGCCGCTGACCGAGGCGGTCCAGATCGACGTCGAGGTTGACGCGTGAGCCGCTGCGGCCGGCCGGCAGCCGCCCGTTGGCATGCTGCTTGACAATAAGTTGACGGAGCACGTCAATGAAGAATCTGGCAACCTACGTTTCGCTGGTGACATTGTGTGTGGGGTGCTCTCGCCGTCCCGACATACCGGAGGCGAAGTGCCTCGTCTTTACGACGCTAAACAACCACAGGATCACGACGTGGGTAAATGACGAGCCCGTGCTCGTTTGTGGGAGCGTCTACAACGGATACAACAAGCCATTCTGGGTGACCCTCGGCAAGGGATGGAATACGGTCTACTTTACCGCGGAACGCCTTCCCAGCGAACTAACGGGTGTGATCGCCCAACAGAGCCCCGATGGCCGCAACGACGGTACGACGACAGTAAGGATTATAAAGGGCGGGATATTCTCCCCGCAGGATCTGCTCGTATGGCAGGCGACTGAGGACGAGCAGACCTCGCCTCGCTGGACCGTGTCGTCGGACAAAGGGTATCGTCCCCCGCTTGAAGCGTTCGAGGACATCGGCACGGTCGACGAGGACGCGCGCAAGCAGGTCGCGGCGTTCTTGCGGAGGCTAGTGGCAGCGCTCGAGGGCAAGGACCCAGCCGCCGTCGGTTGGCGCGAAACTGATATGGAGTTTCTGATGAAGGAAGCCGGAATGACTGGCTTTGGTGTGCGGGACATCTTCAACCAGGAGCACTACGGCGTCACCGTATCCGCTATGGACGATTTGAAAATCATCCATGGAAGGAAGACCATAATGGCTTATAGGCGGGATGGCGGGGAGGTGTTCTTTGCGGGGCGGTCACGCACCGCCCCCAAGGAAACCGGCACCGGCTGCTACTACTCCCTCGGCTGGGACGCGCTCTACTTCGTGAAGAGAAACGGCAGGTTGGAGCCCCTCTGGGTGAAGGATTACTGACCCGCCTGCCCTCTCAACAGTACTTCCTACCCCCCCAGCCCGAACTGCCCCAGCACGATGTCGAACACGTCGGTGTCGGACAGCGTCGGCCGGGCCGGCAGGATCGGCTGCGAGGCCACGAGCACCGTTCGCTGGGCGTGGTCCCGGGCCGGGGCGCCGTGCGAGCCACGCACGAGGGTCGCGTCCAGGGGAATGCCCTTGGTGGCCGGGTCGACGTGCAGCTCCACCGGGTCGTAGCCCGGCTTGCGGTGGATGTCGACCGTGCGGGCGAAGGCCGGGGCCCGTTCGTCAGAGAGCCAGTAGTAATAGGCCTGCCAACTGTTGGGGGCGGAGATGAGCACCACGTCGCCGCTGTGGGGGTGGTCCAGGGCGTAGCGGGCCCGCTCGGGGCCGGCCAGCACCTCGGCGATGCCCGGCTCCGCGCGGAACAGCTCGGCTACGCGGGCCGTCGTTTCCGCATCGTGCCCGGCCACGAAGACGTGCGAGAACTGATGGTCGGCCAGGGCCCAGGCCCGGCTGGCCGCCAGGTCGAGGTGCTCGCCGTCGGGCTCTTCGCGGACCGCCAGCAGGCCGGCCTGCCGCAGCACGCGGTTGGGGTAGGCCACGTGATCGACGGACGTGATGGCATATTCGCCGGCCACCAGCCACAAGAGTTGCGGGCCGTAGATTTCGCCCATCGCGGCGCCGAGCCGGCCCAGCACGTCGTCCAGCTCGGCCACGGCCTTTTGGGCCGGGGGGCTGTCGGGGCCGGTCCGCTGGGCCGCGTAGTCCAGGTGCGGCAGGTAGATCATGAAGAAGTCGGGCTTCCACCGCCGGGCCGCGCTCACGGCCGAGGCCGCAATCCACGCGGTGGAGCGGAGGTTGGCCAGCGGGCCCCAGAAGTGCTGCAGCGGGAAATGCCCCAACTCGTCCCTTAACAGGCCGTAAAGCTCCGCCGGCCGCGTGTAGCACCAGAGCGACTCCGAGCCGTCGGGGTTATGGATCGGGGCCGGCGTGCAGACGTAATCCGCCGCGCAGCCCCGCAGGTGCATCAGGAACCAGACGGCCGCGACCGTGCTGGGGACGTTGTCCGGCTCGGTCGTGGCGTGCGAGAGCAGGTCCCAAATCTGCGGCCGCTCGATGCACTCGTTCGGCGCGGTCCACATCTCGATCCGGCGATGCTCCGGCCAGTAGCAGCCGTTGCCCACCACGCCGTGGGCCCGCGGCAGTTGGCCGGTCGTCATGGCGGCCTGCACCGGACAGGTCACGCAGGGAAAGCTCGGCACCAGATCGGCGATCTGGCCCGCGGCGGTCAGCTCGCGGAGGGCGGGCATGGCCGCCACGTCTTTTTCCCGCAGCCCGGGAATGGACAGGAGAATTAGGCTCGGCATGAAGGGCGCTTCCGGGCAGTGCTGGGGACGCGGTCAAAATCCGAAATACGAAATCCTAAACAAATCCAAAATGCGAAATCCGCATGTTCTAGACGAAGCGTGCGGCGTTGTGCGAGATCGCGCCGCGCATGCCGGTCAGGGGCCGTGCCCGTGTTCTTGTCATTGGTGCTTTGGTGATTTGAGATTGTTTCGGATTTCGAGATTCGGATTTCGGATTTGTCCGATTTCCCTGTAGCTAGAGCGCAGGTTGTTACGCCTGGAGGATTGCGGACAGGAATTCATGGGCCTGCCGGGCCGCGTCGGGGGCCGCGTGGCTGTGCCGGCTGAGCTCGACGTAGAGGCCGCCGCCGTAGCCCGCCTGGCCGAGCGCCCGCAGGACCCTGGGGAAGTCGACCTGGCCCTCGCCGAACATCAAGTGCTGGTGGACGCCGGCCTGCATGTCCTCGATGTGGACGTTGACCAGCCGGGAGGCCCAGCGTTGGAGGATCGTTTCGATGTCCCTCTCGCCTTGGCAGTGCAGGTGGCCGACGTCCAAAGTCAGCCGCAGCTCCGGCAGCTCGGCTTGGGCCAGCAGATCCTCCCAGGCTGCGATCGAGTCGATGAGCATGCCCGGCTCCGGCTCGAAGGCAATGGACACGTGCTGCTGGCCGGCGTAGTCGAGGACCTGGCGGAGGCCCTGGGCGAGCCGGGCGATGGCTTCCGGCCGCGACCATGCTGCGCTTGGCGCCTGGCCCGGCGCGGCCGCCCCCGACCAGAGCGACACGCAATCGCTGCCCAGCGCGGCGGCGCAGTCCACGGCATAGCGGTAGAAGTCGATGCGCCGGGCGCGGCCGGCCGGGTCGTCGCTCACGAGCGTCGGCTCGTGCTTGCGGCGGGGATCCAGCAGGAACCGCGCCCCCGTCTCGATGACCGAGTGCATCTCGAGCCGCTCCAGCAAGCGTCGCAGCCGGTCGAGCCGCTGCCGGCCATACGTCGCGTAGGGCGGCAGCGCCAGATGGTCGATCGTGATGGCCACGCCCCGATAGCCCAACTCGGCCAAGACCTCGACCGCGTCGGACAGCTCGTGCTGGTTCATGCCGTTGGTGTTGTAGCCGAGGTACATGGCGTGCCATCCTGGGACCAAACGCCATTGTAGCGGATTGGCGGGGAGGTGGAAGCCACCGGTGGGCGTGCGGAGCCGCGACCAAGCTTCGCTCGGTGCCCGGCTAATCCCGTTCTTTTCGCTCGGGATAGACGACCAGCTCGACGCGGCCGTTCCGCTGCTTGCCCTCGGGCGTGGCATTGGACACGACGGGGTGGTTGGGCCCGTGGCCGACCACAAAGAGCTGGGTGGCCGGGTACCGCCCGGTGCCGACCAGGATCTCATAGACGGCCATGGCGCGGGCGACGGAGAGCTCGTGGCTGGTGTGGAACTGGCTGCCGACGATCTGGTCGTTATCGGTGTGCCCCTCGATGCCCAGGATCTGGTCGGGGTAGGTGCGGCGGATTTCGACCGCCGCGCCGGCGATGGAAGTGGCCGCCCCGGGGCGGAGGCGGGCCGTGCCGGGCTCGAATAGCTGGTTGCCGGCCAGTTCCACCCGAATCACGTCGCCATCGCGGCGGACCTCCTGCACGCCCGGCAAGTGGATCGCCGGCAGCGTCTGCAAGAAGCTGTTGTTCGGGCTGATCGAGACCCCGGCCTGGCGGTGCATCGAGGCCGTCAGGGCCTGCGTTTTCTTGTCCGCCTCCTGCTTTTCGGCTTGCAACTGGGACAACTGCGACGACGTGCTGCGGAGCTGCTCGTTGATGGCCGTCAAGCGGTCGTCGGCCACCTTGGTCTGCTGGCGGGACTGGGCCAGCGTGGCTTGCAGCTCCTGGTTATCGCGGTCCAGGCTGGCGATCCGGTCTCGGTACTCTTGATTCTGCCGCGTCATGGTCGCCTGCTGCTGCTCATAGTTGTTCAGCCGGCTCTGCAGCACCATCGGATTGTTGGCACAGCCGGCCAAGACCACGAGCACGACCGCCCAGAACCAGGGCACCCACGTCCTCGACGGCATGGCAGTGAACCTCCTTGCACCCCGCGGAGGGAAAGGGACGCCCGCCGAACGCCCGACTCAGGCAACCCACAAGAGGGGGGCGCGCAGCCGACCGCGAGTGCCGGGCCGGATGGTAGCAAGCGGCCCTCTGGCGAGCAAGAGCAGTTCCACCGCTTCGAGGGGGCGAGGCAGAATGCGCAAGCTAGGTCTTCTTGAGAAGGTAGAGTTTAGCGGGCGGGCTTGCCCGCCGCCCGTGTGCCACTGGCTTCGCCTGGGGAGCAGCGGGCAAACCGGGGGCGCTAAACGGTCCAGAAGCCATGCTCATACCTCGATTCGAAACCGTGACCCATCTTGAGACCGGGGCCGGCAGTCTCCGTTGCCGCCGCTACGGGGTCATCGAAGTAGCCGGCGGGCAGTTCCGCCGCGTGCTGTTGCGCCCGTGGCCGAAGATCGCCTCGGGCCCGGAAATCCTCCTGCTTGGGCAGTGGCAGCACCGCTACTGCGGTGGCGACCGGATTCGGCTCTACTACAACCAGCCGCGGCGGTTCCCCAACTTCCTGGCGCTGAAATACGCGGTTTCGTCGCGCCAGACGAGCCTCGCATCGCTGCGGCGGGCCCTGGACGTGCTGGACGAGATCGCCCGGTTGAAGCACAGCGACGCCCTGTTGTGCGACGCGGGCAACTGGCGGATCTCGACGCGCTTGATGGCCCGCTGGGGTTGGGTGCCCCATTGTCCCGCGCGGTGGCATCGGCACTTCATCAAGCGGTTTTACGGCACCTACCCGCCGCCGCCGGCATGGCTCGGAATCAAGGATGAACGATAAAGGACGAAGGATGAAGTTGCGTTTTCGGTCTCAGGTCTTTGGTCTTAGGCATCACCTCTGCGCAAATTCCAAGACCCAGGGCCCAAGGCCCAAGACTTGGCTGAACTACGCGCGGCGGAACAGCGAGAGGATCGCGCGCACGAGCGGCAGCAGCACGACGATCATCGCCAGGCAGGCCGCCAACACCGCCAGCAGCCACCAGCCCAGGGCAAAGGCCGGTTGGAAGTAGCCCCAGATCGGGGCCCAGCCGACGATCGTGGTCATGGCCGCCAGGCAGAGAAAGGGGCCATAGGGGATCTCCCGCTGGCCGCGGACGGCCCAGCCGATCAATCCGACCACGATTCCCAGCAATGGGGCGAGGAAGAACACGATCACGGCCGCTTGCCAGCCGAGCATCGCGCCGATCATGGCCATGAGGGTGACGTCGCCAAAGCCCATCGCTTCGCGTCCCAACACGCTGGAGCCCAGCACGCGCACGATCCACACGATCCCGCCGCCGATGGCCAAGCCGACCAGGGCGCTGAGGAGTCCGCACCAGTGCATCAGGCCCGATTTCCAGGCACCGGTAATGGCCGCCGATCCGACCAGCCCCATCGCCAGGATCAGGCGGGTGCTCCGCTGGCGGACCAGGCGGGCCAGAAGCAGTTGCCAGGCCCGGCGGTACCCATGGCGCCGGTACCACGACCGCGGCAAGAGCGCGAGGCACCACAGGACGTAGCAGCCCAGGGCCAGGGCCAGGGCCGGCCGGCCCGTCCAAGCAGCCTGCTGCCAAGGCAGATCGTTGTTGGGCGAAGTGAGCGTGACGAGGTAAACTGTCGGCGGACCATCCGGGACGATCTTCACCTCGGGCAGGAGGGATGAAGGCCAGATGGCCATCAGGGCCAGCGCCGCCAGCGTCCCCGGCACGGTCACGGTATCCGGGATCGTCTTTTCATCGAGGTCGATCCAGGAGGCCATCCACATGAAAGACAGGAGGACGAGATGGGCCACGCACTGGTGGTGCAAGAGGGTCATTACGTCGGGTTTCAGGGGCTGGGACGGGTCCAGTCCTAGCAGGCCCGCCGCCTCGATCTCCCACCAGTAGAGCAGGGCGAACAGGGTGCCGCTGGCCAGTTCCAGGAGCATGGGGCGGAGCCAGAACCACGGCCCGTGCAACCCCGCCTCGCGCCGCAGGCCGAGCCAGCCGGCCACCGGCAGCCGGTCCCACCAGCGTCGCGGCGGGGCGCCGGCGGCCGGCCGCGACCACGGGCTGACGGCCCGGCGATTCCAACCCAACCGGTAAATTCCCAGGTTTGCCAGGCTGCCGACCAGCACTCCCGCCACAAACAGGGCCAAGAGCCGCAGCGGAAGCGGAATGGTGAGGAGCACGTTCACGTGGGGGAGCCTATCCGCGCCAGGATTTCCTCAGTCAATTGCTCGGGGGTCTTTCCCTCAGTATCGACCACCAGGTGGGCCAACTCGCGGTAGATCGGGTCACGGCGGGCCAGGAGTTCGAGGATTTCGTCCAAGGGGTCCCGGCCCGTCAAGCTGGGCCGGCGGTCGGCAGTGGTGGCGTCGGCGGACATGCGGGCCAGGATCGTGGCGGGCGAGGCGGTCAGCCAGACCACCTGCCCGCACCCCCGCATGGCCTGGCGGTTTTCGGGCCGCAAGGGTGCCCCGCCCCCGGCGGCCAGCACCAGCCGGTCCTGCCGGCACAGGTCGGCGATCACCTCGGCCTCGAGCCGGCGAAAGGCCGGCTCGCCCCCCTCGGCGAAGATTTGCGCGATCGACTTGCCCGCCCGCCGCTCGATCTCCACGTCCGCGTCGATCAACGACCAGCCGAGCCGGCCGGCCAACCGCCGGGCGAGCGTGGTCTTGCCAGTGGCACGGTAGCCGATCAGGATGAGGTTCATGAGCATCAGTATGCCGCAAATGCTCGACCGAGTAAACCGTAACCGAACGGACAGTCCACGGTCGTGGGTCTTGGGTCTTGGGCTTTGGATCTTTGTTTTGCGGCGGGCGATACGGCAGGCGAAGGAACAGTCCACCCTCGGCGGCAGGGAACCGCGCCGGCAACCTTGACAGCCGCCCGGCCCGTGGGATACTGAGGTGGCTAACGGATGGTGCGCGGCCTCCGCTGCGGCCACGCCGCCAGCCACCAGCAACTAGCCGCCGGCCACCAAGGAGGACCGCCATGGGCGCCCATCTGCAACGTGAAATCGACCGCCTGAAGAAACAGCTCCTGTCGCT